>Ga0208669_1000098_pt1 | contig 36990 bp, 43 predicted proteins | sample 21_taG_FD_184095 | JGI IMG/M metagenome (GOLD analysis project Ga0208669, IMG submission 184095) | Marine viral communities from the Subarctic Pacific Ocean - 21_ETSP_OMZ_AT15319 metaG (SPAdes) (version 2) | ecosystem: Environmental > Aquatic > Marine > Oceanic | place: Pacific Ocean | collected...
TTACCAAGTACATACGGTAATAATGTAGATATTATGGTGGAGTCCAAAGCAAAAGAATTGTCTATTTTACCACACTTAAATTTAATATAGATTTAACGATTTCTTAATATAGAATGCTCTAACTAATTCTATTTATTAGTATGGAACAAGAAGTAAAAAGAATAGACATAGCCCCAATTATTTACATTGTATTAATGGTGGTTGTTTTTAGTTTAGCGTTATAACATTAGTAGGCCTCAGTATACGGAGGTTCAACGACCAAAAGGGTTCTGAAAATGTTGTGAGAGGTTTACACCTCTTTTTTTATGCCTTTTTGTTTGGCCAATAATTTAAATTTAATTATCTTTGTACCATACAAGGGGGAGTGAATAGTCAGTCGGCAAAAGACCTCGGAAGGCCGTTCCGAGTACTGCAGAAAATCCCCCCTTGTTTTATAATAAAAACTAATATTTATTAATATGGGATACGACATATATGGATTAAATCCAAAACAACATAAAGAAAAACCGGAAATTCTAAACAAAGCGTACGGTGACCTGGATAAAGAGGAACAAGAAATATATTGGGATGTAAAGAGTGAATACGAAAAGGAAACTCCAGGAATCTATTTTAGAAATAATGTATGGTGGTGGAGACCATTATGGGAGTACATTGTAGATATATCTGGAGACCTACTCACACACCAACAAAGACAAGGTGGGTATGAAAATTCATGTACTCAAATACCAGGAAATATAACTAGAGCTATCGCAAGAAGACTTAGTCATGAAATAAGTAGTGGAAATCATAAAAGATATGAAACTGAGTATAGAGAAGCCATTAAAAATTTAGAACTAGAAGATTGTGAGTATTGTGAAACTACAGGGCAGAGACAGTGGGATGATGGACCACAAGATTGTAACGCATGTGAAGGTAGAGGGCAAAGAGAATCTTGGCAAGCTAATTATCCGTTTGATGCAGAAAACGTAGAAAACTTTAGAATATTTTTAGAACAATCCGGAGGAATAGAAATTTGTTAAAATGAAGAGGTGGCACACAGGGTCTGGTAATCGATAGATTATTTCATAGCTGGTGTAGATTGGGCAGAACTCTAAAAGGAGAAAGGAATCCCCCTCTTTATTTTTACTTAAAATTACTTAGGAAAGGCCACAACTCATCATCAACCAAAACTTTAGTAATAGAAGGTAATAACCAAGGAGAAACATTAGATAATTTCATGCCATTAGTTAACCATAAAAATACTTGTTGATTTTTTAAAGCAGATATTTGAGCCTCACCAAAGGTACCAGCCCCAGCTGTACCATCAAAGTTAATTAAATTAGTGTCACACACCTGTAACATATATAAATCTTGATGTACAATTAATTCTCTTATTTTTGATTGGAATTGTTGAAACTCTTCAGGTGTTAGTTCATTTGCTTTCCATTTTTTAAATTGGTCTTGAAAAACAGGGTCATCATCTCTAACAGTCTCAGCTCTCATAGGGTTTAAAAGTACCGGTGGTGTTAAACCATCGAAACTTAATTCACCAGTAGTAACTAATTTTAATAGACGTTCATCTTTAACAACATGAGATGGACCAAAAAATTCTTCTACCTGTCCTCTCCAAGACACAGCGTCTTTAGCAAAATCAATACCACCACCTAAATATATAGCTTTAGGTTTAAATATGCCAGTAACATCATTAGGGTCCATTACATTCAGTAAGTCTATAGTGGTCTCTAATTCATCCATCGAAGCGTTAATAAGAAAATTAGTAGCTTTGTCAGTAAGATACCTTTTAACCCACTTTAACAGCTTACCAACAGTAGTTTTTGCTTTAATTTCTGGAATCCCCTTATACGATATCTGTTCCCTTATACTAATATCATCTAAATCATCCATAGTACCCTCGAATCCAGGAATATCAGGAATAGATTCCTCACCATCAACATCAAGGTCACCACCATCTTGAACAACAAATTCTAATTCATCTTTAAGTTGCCTTCTTAATTCTAATGGTATATTTAGTAAATCATCCTGAATGGCAGTAATATTTAAACCTTTTTGTTCTTTTAAAATATTATCTTTTTTTATAACTTTAGATATTATTTCAGTTAATTGTTTTTGAGTTAATTTAATTTTTTTCATTAGTAATCAGTATTAGCTTTTTCACCACGTATTATTTCTAGTCCAGCCGAAGTACCAATTCTAGAAGCTCCAGCATCAACCATTTTTTCTAAGTCCTCTCTACTATAAATACCACCAGACGCCTTAACCTTTAAAGGTCCTGCATTTCGTGACATTATTGAAACAGCGTCTACTGTTGCACCACCAGGACTACCATCCTCAGGTTTAAAAAATCCAGTAGAAGTCTTAACAAAAACATTACCAGCTTTTTCAACACCAACGGATTCTATCACTATTTCACTAATTAATCTTGTAAGTTCAGCTATCTGTTCACTTGTTAAAGCTGCTGACTCTATAATCCATTTTACCGATTTACCCTCAGCAACCCCAATAACTGTACCCTCACTAACTTCTTTTTTAACTTTATCTAAGTCACCATTTTTAAAAGCTTTATAATCTACAACAAAATCTAATTCATCTACACCGTCTTCTATAGCTTTTATAGCCTCATCCATTTTTTCAGCATGACTATTATCACCGTTTGGAAAACCAATAACGGTGCCTACCAATACATTAGCTCCTTTTTCGTCTATGAATTTTCTAGATGCTTCAACATACTCTGGTCTTATCATAACCAATTTCATATTGTGGTCTATAGCGTCTCTGATTGTATCAAATATTATAACATCTGTTTCTTCATCACTAATTCCAGCTTGGTTTGGAGTTTTAAGGTACGTAGAGTCAATATAATCACCTACATTGTCCTGTTCCAATAAATGTATTAGTTGATTAATTCGTTTTATATCCTCTTTTATGATATTTTCCATATAATATAAATATAATTTAATTATTAAATACTTCAAAGTATTTATAATAAAAAAGATTATGATAAATTGGATTAACGGTTTTGATGCCGGAAATAAAAAGGAGAAGTATAGTCTTACACTAAGATTCGGTACTCTAACTTTGTTTGAATTAAAAATAGACAAACACCAGCTAAGATTTATGTTACTTAATTTTGGTTGTGAAATAACTTTTTAACATCATGGATAAATACATCTACAGAGGAAAATTAGATAGAGTAATTGATGGTGACACTATTGATGCTATGATAGATGTTGGCTTCGATATTTGGGTTAAAAAAAGAATCAGATATAAAGGAATAGATACATGGGAATCTAGAACTAGAGATGCTGCAGAAAAAAAATTAGGTTTACAAGCTAAAGAAAGGAATAGAGAGTTACTAGAAGAAGTTAGTAGTAAACCGGGATATTTTAGATTAAAATCCTATGGCGTAGGAAAATATGGTAGAGTTCTTGGTGAAATTTTTATACAAGATGAAAATGAAAATACTATTTGTATTAATAATCAGTTAATAACTGAAGGACATGCTTATGTTTATGATGGTGGCAAAAAGAAACTATTAAAAGAAGTTAGGGATGAGTAGGAAAACACAAACACAAATTTTAAATGATGTATTAGTAGAACTACAAGAGATTAAAAAAGGTCTACCTAATGGTGAAATAGCTTTAATGCAAAAATCATTAGAAGATTTAGAAGAAGGTCAAAAATCTTTAAAAAGTGAAATCAGGACAATACAAAAAAGATTATTTAATCCCGATAGTGGAATAATAGTAGAAGTTAATAAAAATACTGAGTTTATGAAGGAAACCCAACCAAAACTAAAAGAGGTTGATAATGTGGTTTCATGGAAAGGTAACGTCACTAAAGCGTTATGGGTAGTATATTCAGCAATAATAGGTGTAATCATTAAGTTATTATTTTGGAACTAATAGTAACTATTATAGTATCCCTAGCTTTAGGTAAAATAATCTGTTATTTTGCACACCAAAGAAACTCAACTAAATAAAAAATACCTATTGTCTAAATAGGTTTTTTTTATTATAATTAATAAAAAAGAATTATGTCAGAAAGAAAATTAAACACAACTCACAAAACTAGTGAAGAACTACTTAAGAAAGCACGTACTTACATGGAAAGATTGAAAACTACAGGAAAGGAATATAATCCAGCCCCTAAATCAACCAAAGATGATTCAAAAGGAAAGGTACAAAAATAAGTACATAAGACAAATACTAGAAGAAAGACTCAAAGAAGAGAATTTTGGGGTAAATGTACATTGTAGAGAAGAAGGTACTTATTTAACAATTCCTCCAGCGACGGTATATAATTTACATGAGAGTAGTGAAAATGTGGATAAGATTGAAGATGATATCGTCAAAAAACTAGTCAAAAATGTAAATAAAATAAGTAAGACACTACAATTAGAGTCTAAATTAGAGTATGCTTTACACGGAGATAATATACAAATAAAAATAAATGTTACAAATGCTAGATAAAATAAAACTTAAATTGTTGGTGATAGGAGCCATCTTTGCTATAATTAGTTTATTTACAATTATAATAAGCTGGTTGGGTGTTAGTGTTTGGTGGTTATTAAGTGGTTATATGGTATCTAGAGTTACATTTTTATACATATATCTAATACTAACAGTTATACCATTATTATTTTTAGGTTTTATGGCGATAAATAAGTCAAAAAACAAAGATAAATAATTTGTCAATACCAAAATAAATTATTATCTTTGTGGTAGAAATTAACCACTTAATATAATAAAATATGATTGACAAAAAAACATTAATAGGTGACACTAAGATAATAGACTTAGCACCTTCTATATTTACAAAAAACAAATCTCCAAAAGTATCAAACAAATATAGTTTTATTCCCACAATTCAAGTATTAGAAGATATGCATAACTTGGGTTGGGAAGTATTTAACGCAACCCAAAGAAAATCAAGAAATAGTCAAGATAGTCTCTTCACCAAACATATGGTTAGACTAAGAAATAAGAGTATTGACAGAATAGGTGATTCTATACCAGAAATAGTATTAGAAAATTCTCATGATGGTAGAAACGCTTTTAGACTTCATGCGGGATTATTTAGGTTAGTCTGTTCTAATGGTTTAGTAATTGCGGACACAACTTTTGAACAGATAAAGATAAAACATCAGTGGTATAATTTCGATGAAATAAAAAGTGTTACTGATAATATGTTAAAAAGAATTCCTATAATAGTAGAAAACATTAATACACTAAATGGTGTTATTTTAAATGAAGAACAACAAACACAATTTGCAAAAGACTCTATAAATGTAAGGTGGGAAAAAGGTAACGAAAATATAAATGTAGACGATTTACTATCTCCTATTAGAAAAGACGATAGAGGTGATGAACTATGGAAAGTATTTAACGTAGTTCAAGAAAAATTAATAAAAGGTGGGTTAGTATATAATAATAAAAAAGAAAAAATGCAGAAATTAAGACCTATTATTAATATAGATAGACAGATAAAGGTTAATAAAAAATTGTGGGAACTTACGGAAGCATACGTCTAATATGGGAACAGAGTCATTAACCAAATTCAAACACGAAGAGTATTGGACCGAAGAGTATGAGAAGTTCAATACCCTTCCTCGTGATAATGAGAATACAAACTTATTTAATGTGGGTACTAGAGATAATCCAGACCTTGTCATGTATAAGTTTAAAAAACAACATAATAATTTAACGGACGAAGAATGGAGAAAATTATGTTTTTCTCCCTTCGTAAATACACAAGTAAGAAGAGTAACTATTGTTGTAGAAAAAGTAGTAGAAGATAATATAACTAAAAAGGTAAGAATTAGTAACTACACCATAGTTAAAGGAAGAAAGTGTGGAGCAAAATATTTCTGGAAACAAAGAAATATTACTCATGTAACATTTGATTTAATCAATAACAACATATATAGAACCACCACAACACAAATAGGAAGAAAAAGAACAACAAACGTTCTTAAAAACCCATTCAAATATTGGAAACTAGACCCATTTAATTTGTTAAACATAGAATCTAACCTAAATTTAAGTGAAAGACAACCAACCAAAAATTTAAATAAACTCATCAAAAACCCACAATATTGGGACACAAGAAATAAAATACAAAGTGGTTTGAATTCTTGTTTCAGAGAATTAGTTAATGAACTATCCACTGACGATAAGTTATTTAATGTAAGTCTAACACAAAAAGAAAGTGTGTTGGATATTGCTAGTACATGGTTTTGTAAGGTAAGGGGGATAAAAAATCCGGACAGATGGATGTATTACTTTAAGAATAATTATCCTGGAATCAAACCACTAAGAAAGAGAGATAATAATCTAATACAAACTATATTAAGAGAAGAAGGTATATATTCTAAATTTGCAGTTAAGTTATTTAACACCTATAAGGATATAAGTGTTATGTCATATGGTCTTATGAAGGAAGCATTAGGAATACAACTCATACAAGAGTTAAACCCAGAACTATTAAGGCAGAAGTATCACTTGGGGTGGCAACTTAATCTTGATTTGTCATTACCAGAAAAAAGAAACTTCGTATCTATATTAAATTCACTTTTAGATTCAGACATTGGAGCTGAGAGAGATATTGGTATGATTATATCAGATATAGTATCAGACCACTTGGGTAGATTAAAACCTAGATTGAAAAGGGAAGGCATAAAGGTGAAATTAAAAGCAAAGACTTACGAAGAGTTTATACAAGAACACAGAGAGTGGACAGACTTAGTAGATGAGATTAATAAATCCACAATTATAACACACATATATAAAAAAGATTTCTTAAACTATATACAACAACCAATAACCATAGAAGGTATTAAAATGACACCTAAAGTATTAAGAGACACTTATGAGTATAGAGACGAAAGTTACGTACAAAGCAATTGTGTTAAAACATATATTGAACATAAGGACACATGTGTAATATCTCTAAGAGACGAAAACGATAGAAGAATAACCAATGAGTTCACACCAAAGGGTGAAGATAAAAAGATGGTAAACGTACAAAGTAGAACAAGATTTAATGGTGCTGCTTTAGGAACCGATTTACAACCATTTATAGAACAATTAAATTTAAAGATGAAAAAAGCTTGTAATGAAAAAATCTACGGAAAAACACAAGTTATTAAAGAATGTAAACTAACAGGTAAACAAAGTCAGATAGAAAAAAGTGGAGGAAGATTCCAATACAGATTTAATGACGACTTACCATTTTAACATATAAATATGAGAGAAAAAATACAATATTATGAAGGGGTTTATGTGGACGAGTTTCCTATTGGACCTTATTTTAGAGATAAATTTAATGCCTTAGCTAGCAGTTTAAGATATGATTACACATTTAAGTATGAAGAACTCATAGAATATCTAACTAAAAGTCAGTATCTAGAACTAATAGCAAGTTATGAGGTTAATAGTGATAAGAATAATGCTGGAATAACAAAAATTTTCAGTTCCAAACAACACCAAAAATTTTTAATTAGGGTTGAAAACGTAAAAGATGATAATGAAGGTTGGATTTCACTTTACTACACAAAAAAAAGTTCAGTAAAAACTATTATAGAAGAATTAAACCAATTCAAAACAGACGATACGAATAAAAAAGTAGGACTAATAGTCAAAGACGAATATGGGTTAATATTACAAAAATTTGATATAAGCAACAAAGATAATTTAGATTTAGAAAAAAATTATAATAAAGGGTTTGTAGAAATTTCAGATAAAATAGTAACCAAACTAAATCAAAAAGACGGAAAAGGTATAATTTTATTACATGGTAAACCTGGTACAGGTAAAACAACATATATTAGAAATTTAACTAAGTTGGTTAAAAAAGAGGTAATTTTCCTACCTAATAATATGGTAGATATGTTAGCAACACCTGAATTTGTTCCCTTTATGATGAAACACCCAAATTCGGTTTTAATAATTGAAGACGCGGAAAAGGTAGTTAGAAATCGCAATGGTAATGGAAATGAAACAGCAGTATCTAATTTACTTAATCTAAGTGATGGTATATTGGGGGATTGTCTTAAGACACAAATAGTAGCGACATTTAATACCGAAAGAGGATTAATAGATAAAGCCTTACTGAGAAAAGGGAGATTAATAGCGGAATATCAATTCGATAACCTATCTATTGACAAATCTATTAAATTATTTAAATCATTAAATATAGATTATAAACCTAAAGAACCGATGCCTTTATCTGATATATACAATTACGAAGATAACCTAGGGGTCAACAATAATAATAAAACTAAAATAGGATTTTAAAATGCAAAACAAAGTAGTAGTATACTCAACAAAAGACTGTCCTTATTGTTTGGACTTAAAAACATCATTAAATAATGCTGGAATAACTTATGACGTAGTAGATGTTGATGAAAATGAAGAACAATGGGATGACCTATGTGAAACATTGAATGTAGAATTTGTACCTACAGTTATAATAGCTGATGAAGACAATGGGACAGGTAGTGTTTTTACACCTGACGTACACTTTGATGAAGTTCATGAATGTTTCGACTTAATAGTTAAGGCACTTAGATAAATGGTTATATTTATTGTTAATGGACAATAATAAAAAAACAGCAATTAACTATTTCTTAAAAAATTTATGGCCTAAATACCGTAGCCAGTTATATAGTCAGTTATATAACACCTATCACCCATCAACATATACAGAAAGTTTTAATAGACCAAGTAGTGAATTTGAAAGTGCTTTAGAAATTCTGGCGGATGCAGTTCATGAAGGAAAAAAATTAGGACTTATAAATTCTAGTGTAGATTGGTCCGACATGTTTCATTACGACGATAGAGGAATTGCTCCTACCACATGGAATGAAGATAAGGAAGAATGGGAACACAATAAAAAAATAATAGACGATAATGACATACCAACACTCTACGACCAATTAGAGATAATAGATAATACAAACTTAGATTGGATACACGCAATATTATTATTTGATGTGTTAGAAGATATAGTTGATGAGTTTAAAAGTTATTGTGGTGAGAATGGGGTTGACGAATCTGGCATGGGTAAATGTATGGGTGAGTTTCCACCATCACCCAACCATGAACAAATAAACATAACTGGGGGTACCTTAAAACAAGATTACTACACCCTTTATAATTTTATGAAAGAATTAGAAAGAGCAGGCATAACCGTTTCCGAATATATGAAAAGTCCACTATTCCCAAATATAATTAAATTAGTAGATGACGGTACTACAGATTATGATACCACTGGTGAATATTCTCCGATGAGACAAGATGATGAAGCTGTAGATACTGAAAAAGTATTCAAGTCTTTTGGGATAGAACCAGACAGAATAGATGAAGAAGAACAATATCCTGGAGGGGACAGTATGAGTAACCTTGAGAGGACTATGAAAGATTTAAAGTTACAATTAAAACTTGTTGGTACATTTGGTTTTGGTATCACAGGTATGTTTGGTATGGCCAAAGATTTGTTAGAAGGAAAATACCCAACACTATCAGAAACTGACATAACTTTAATATTTTTAGCAGCGATGGTTTATATGGGTGTGGATGTTGTGTCAGATGTCAAAAAAGTATTCCAAATGGTTAGTGATAGAGGCCTAAAAGATTACATAACCCAAACTGTAAGTACCTTAACTGATTTTAAAAATGTAGCTATTAAAGTGGGTGAAAAAGCGGGTTTTGCTATATCATCTTTAGCTGAACTACTAGGGTATACCATTTTACTAACACCCATATTAGATGCTACAACCAAATTAATAAATGAAGAAGCTTTAGATATTGTAACATTAGGTATGTACTTAAAAAGTGCACTACTATCAATAGGAATTTTTTATGTTAGAAATGTTTTTAATAGTGTGATAAAAAGGTTAAGAAGGTTTGCCGATGACGATGAAACATCAGATGAAGTAATAGAAGAAGCCTTTATCAATGGAAAAAAAGTCTACAAAAAATATGCCAACTTAGTTAGTGAGGAAATAGTCGGTGAGTTATCACTAATAGACCCATCCCCAACTAATAAAAACCTAGATTGGATAGTAAAACAACACACAAAACTTAATTTTACTAATACTAAATTAGTAGAAACGTTAAATAAATATACTAATAATGTAGGGTTAATTAACAACCAAAAAGACAAAAAATTAAGTAACTATAAATCTCTAACATCTTTAGATATAAAACTTAATAATTTAATTGAAGAAGATAAAACACACACTAGAAAATATATGTCAAAAATAGCTGAAAAAGCAACCACTGATGTTGTAAAAGATATTTTTGAAATAGTAACTTTATTTGAGGGTGGTGAAGAATTTACAATTCTTCCTGATTACTACACAGATAAAGATGGTGATGATTATAGATATGGTGATTTAGAATTTAATGTCGAATTAAGTATTGTAGAAGGTGAACAGGGAGAAAACTATGTTTTAGATTCATCTATGGGTGGTGAATACGGGGATACCATATACGTAGATTTACTTTTATCACAAAACTTTAACGAAAAAGATTATGAATCGTTACGTATAATTTTATCTGAATATATTAGGCATGAATTAGAACATATTTTACAAGTTATAGACCCTGATAGGCCTGAGATAATAGAAAAAGATGATAGTATGAAACCTTTTGACTATTATACACAAGAACATGAGTTAGAAGCTCAAAAGGCTGGTTTTGAAATGAGAGCTAAGATGGAAGATAGGCCAATAGAAGATGTTGTAAACGACTATATAGATTATAGGCAGGAAATAGATAAGTTAACACCTAAAGAAAAAGTTATGTTAGTTAATTTATTAACCACATAATCTAATCTTCTTGGTCCTTCATTTTTTGTTTGTAAACAGCTTTTTGTATTTCTAATCGTTTAGATGTCGATTTTTTTATGTAATTTCTTTTTTCACGTAGTAATAGATGCTGTTTAGTTAATTTAACTTTTCTCCTAAGAAATTTAAGAGCTCTATCGACATTCCCGTGTTTAACTTCAACTATTAACATAATAATATAAATATATTTAAGATTTCGTAACTATTTTTTTAGTAATGACCTCATCAATAATACCATACTCTAAAGCTTCAGAAGCTGTTAACCATTTATCTCTAGTAGAATCTTCCATAACTTGCTTTGGGTCTTTATCACAATACTCACCCAATAATTCAAATAAAATGCTATTAGTTTTTTCCCACTCTTTCATACTAATTCTAGCATCTTGAATATTACCTACTGCTCCACCAGAACTTTGATGTAACATAGTTTTACTAAATCTTAATGAAGACCGTTTACCTTTAGTTCCAGCACCTAAAAGTATGGAACCCATACTTGCAGCCATACCAGTATTAACTGTAGCAATATCACATTTAATATAATCCATAACATCTACAATACCTAATCCTGATTTAACACTCCCACCAGGAGTATCTACATGTAATGTAATGTCCTCCATCCCTAGAGAATCTAAAAACATTAATTGGGCTTGAACTATAATACTCATTCTATCATCTACAGGGCCAGCACACCATATAATTCTTTCCATCATCAATCTATCGAACACACTCATAGATACTGCTCGCATTTCTCTTTCTTCTATCACCATTGGTGTCATAGAATTCTTGTAATCATAAAGTGTGGTAGAGTTAACACCAAAGTCACTTTTTACGTATTTTTCAAATTCAGTCATAATTTAATTTTTATATTTAAAGTTAATAAATTAATACTAACTCTTCAAGGAATCATAAGGATATATCCCATCTTTTTTGGCATTCTCTAACATCTCTAAACTAGCTTTATCCCATAAGTCATTTAACTCATCCACATATTTATCTATAAGTTCGATATCACCAATTTTATTAGCTTCACTTAACTTATTTCTTAATAAATCTAATTTTTTCTGTAATTCTTCGTTAGTCATCTACTCTATAATTGAAAACCCAGAATTATGATAAACAGTTTTTACATTATGTTTAAATGCTAGGTCTTTAGAAATCTCCGACTTCTCCTTATTATTACCAGCTACATGACTCTCAAGAGGATGTCCTGTATGGTCTACAAGATTAACCAAATAACAAACTTGGTCTTCTTTAATTCTAAATTTGTGGGTTACTATTTTCATATTTCTTTAATTTGTTAAAAAGTTAAGAAAAAGAAAAAGAGGGGTAAACCCTCTTTTAAATATAAAAATACATTTTATTGTTTTTTAAACAATATCTGTTGAATTAAGTAGTGTGTATGAAAATGAATTACCGTGAATACCTTTAGCTTTCTCACATATTGCCATAAATTTTTTCCAATCATCATTACTTGCAATTACTTGACATCCTGCAGACCACTTATCTACGTATGTGGAAGTCTTACCCGCTTTAGACGTTGCTCTATGAATATTAATTCCAAATAAACCTTCATCTACTTTCGCTTCGTTTCTATCATATTTACCATCTCTATCATTATCTCTATAAACAGTAACAGGTTTCTTTTGACCTAAAGCTGGGTATTTTCCAGCATGAAGTCTAATTTTATGACTACCTCTATATTGCCCTTCTTTTAATATAGCACACCCTTTCTCTTTTACTATTGGGTCATTCATATAATCATCACCAGGGTCAGTAGTAGCTTCAAAACAGAAGAACTTCCACTCACCATTCTTCTTATATGAAACAGTAACACAGTCATCAAATCTATTAGTGACTCTATCACCAGTATCAGCATTTCTCACACCCACAATATTAACATCGTATCCTTTATTGTTCGCATCATCGAACCATTTGTAACCCTTTTCCTTTACAGCAGATTCAATCTGCTCTCTTGTGTAACAATTTTTTGCCATCTTTTTTAATTTTTAATTTTTATTTTATTATTACTTATAACCCACACATTACATGTACCATAATACCTATTGATACAATTGTCATCACTAGTAAACCCCATGATTTTTCTGTCCAGTTTTTCATCTTATTATTATAAATAGTCCCACAAATAGTCTTGGAACAAATCATTTACCTCATCATCATCCCACGGATAATCATCTACAACAGGACAAAGATGGTTCAAATCAAACTCCTGGACCATACCTAAAAAATTGTCCGGACTATCAATCTCATATGCATGCCTAACTATCATCGCTCTCGCTCTATCCGTCACATCAAAATATTTTACAGGTGCATTTACCTTCTTATACTCGTTTTTACCAGTTTTACGATTCAACACATTTTTATATATGAAGGTTGTCCCCTCACCCAGTGGCTTACCTAAAAAGTCTTCAAATTCTTTATAGTATGCGGTGTAGTATTGGTTTTGGACAACCTCATTCCATGCTCTACCATAGGCATTCTTTATTTCCATTTCCACACCTTCCAGTTCAGGTGTGTTACCTATAAGAACAGCCAAGTTATATCTATCACCACCTAAAAAACCATTCATCCTGTCAAGAGTTAAAAAAACCTTACCTTCTGGTAGTTGGTCTTCCTCCCTCCAACCATCAAATTCCTCTCTCCAGGCATCAACTTCCTCATTTTGGAACTCAACACCAATATACCTTACTAGTTTTATGTAATTTTCTTCAGTTAGTAACTCTAGTAGGTCCTCTATGTTCATATCTGACTCATAAGGTTCCCACTCTAAACCATCACCGAATATTTGTTTTGCAACCTCATTACAATCAACACTATTACCTCCATAACCACCATCAAAAAACTCAGCTTCTTCACCAGGCATTAACTCTAGTATAATCCTACCATCTTCATTTTTATGGATATACCTCATATCATTTAAATAAACATCAATGACATACTTATCCATTAAATCGTTATCAACCATACCATTATTCCAATTTCGCATCCCACCTAACGCATCTATGGTGTACCTTAACTGTTCCTCTATAGGCCAGTGATATTGGATACGTCCAAGAAATAATTCCCCATCACTAGGACCACCAACATTAGGAACTACCCTATCAAAAAATTTAAACAGTTGATGTAAATCATTATTGAAAACTTTCATTATAGGCTTTAAGTCCTCATAATCATTAGAATCAAAAACAACCCTATAAATATAAGGCTGTTCTCTAGTAAGAGAGTTCTCAAGAATGATATTAGTTAAAGAATTAAATATTTTCATTATTTATAAATATTTGAGCAAAAAGAAAGGCACCTAAGTGCCTTACAAAATAAATTAGAGTTAAGTAGTTAACCCCTTAAATTTCTTTTTTTAAGTTTTAAACTAGCAAATTGTTTTAATGCTTCACTAACTTTACGTTGATAATCCCTTTCTTCAGCGATAGCTTTTGGAACAGACTCGATTTTCTCACCCTTATCTAGAGCGGCTTGTTTTGCTAAAGCTTTTCTTTTTTTACATCCACAACCCATATTTAATTTATGTATTTTTCGAAAGTTCCATTTACTACTTCCTCACAAAATAATTTAAATTCTTCTTTTGTAAATTCAGTATAACCTTCCTTTTCTCCACCTATAATGATTTTATCACTCTCAGTGTCTATATTTATCGCTGGACATTTACATTTACCTTTTCCACAGAAGGTGATGTCTATCCTATTATCTGTTATTTTGTGTGGAAGATGTTCATTCTTAATCATAGTTATTCTTTTTTTTAATATATAATATCTTTCTTTAAATATAAATATAATAACTTGTAGATATTTATCAATAAGAAAAATATTAATAATATGCCGTTTTACCCATTCTACTTAGTACAGTATTACGCTGGTATTAAAAATAAGGATAATTTAAATCCTTGGGAAGTCCCTACTACTAGTTATGATGATTTTGTAACAGGAGTGACCGAGTACTATAATACATCACCTGTATACTCTAAACACTACTCCAACCACTTTACTCGTTATTTTAATGAGCAATATACTGGTGGTACAGGAGGTGCAACTTCATTTACAGTGGAGGGGGATAATGGTACACCTTTTACTATAGTTTCTGGTGACACACTTGAATTTGTAGGACAAACAGGACTTAATATTGGTGTAGCTGACCCCGAAGTTAGAATTGCTATGGATTATACTGGGGCTGACTCATTTATCATGGCTGCTACTAATGGAACAAGTATAACAGTAGATGGTGCAAATGATAAATTAGTTATATACGATAATGACGCTGCCGTAGTAAAATACATTAATGCAAATCAACTTCCTGGGAGTAGTGAAAGTTATTGGTCAGCAAATACAAATAATAATATATCTACATCAGGTGGTAGTAATGTGCAATTGACCGACAATACCAAAATTAAATTTGGTGCTGGTGATGATTTAGAAATTTATAGTGATGGTACTAATGGTAGGGTATCGGTTGGTAGTGGGTTATTACAGGTTCAGGGTAATACATTAGATTTTACCGATGGTGGTGCTACAAGTTATCTTTTCAGAGGAGTAGCTTCTGGTGCCGTTTCCTTATATTATTCAGGTGTCAAGAAATTAGATACCACAAACACTGGTATTAATGTAACTGGTGAGGTTAAAGGTGATAGTTTACATATAGATGGTAATTCATATGTAAGTGGGTATATGAGTATTGGAACTACAGACCCTAATGAAAACTTAACTGTAAAAGGTAGTATTTCTGCAACAACTAACCTATATTTTGGTATGATAGATGGTGGCACATTTTAAACTTGTCATTTACTAATATATTGTATATATTTTAGTTAAAATAATATTATGTCAGAAAAAATAACAATAGAAGAAATATCAGATTTAAATCCTGAAGCGATGATGGCTGATGGTTTTGATGAGGCAATACTAGGTATGTGTGTACAATTTGGTACATCTCCACTGGTAGCTTATGATTATGGTAAGTGTGTTAAGATATTGATGGAAAGAGATGAAATGACTAAACAAGAAGCCGTAGATTTTATGGAATTTAATGTTATAGGTGCTTATGTAGGATTAAATACACCAGTTTTTATTATGTTATAATGACTTTAATTAGTGAAAGACAACTAAGGAGTGTTAGAATTAAATTATTCCACATAATGGATGAAGTGGTAATAAACTCAGAAAAAGAGGGAAAAAACTTAAATAAAGACATGATTATGGAACTATCTTTAAAAGTTGTAGGATTAACTAATAATGATGTATTAGCAAAACAATTATGGGCTGAATACAAGACATGGCAACAGACCAACGACACCTCATCAAAAGAACTTAGAGAACAAGAAAAAGATTCCACTACAAACATTTAGAAATCATTTGTATTTAAATGATATTTATTTTATAAACATAAGTATGCGAAATTTTTTCTTAAGTATATTAACACTGTTAATACCAACTTTGTTATTTGGACAATCACCTTGTCCATGGGTAAATGATAACTTTCCAGAGGTAACACATTTTGATGGGAATAATAGTCCGTTAATATCTAATGTGCCATGGGCAAATGACTGGGTAATTCAAAGTGGGCCAACACCCTCAAACAATACTGGACCAACATCAGATTTTTCTGGGATAGGTAGTTACGTATATACCGAAGCTACACAAACCTTTAACACACTATTCGCTTTTCAAACAGAATGTTTTAATGTGGATGACCCTTGGAACTCAGGATTAGAATTATCTTTCTGGTATCACATGTATGGTATTTCAATGGGAGAACTAGAGGTTTTTATTATAGAATTAGATACAATAAACGGTGATACTACAGAACTAATTAGTATAGCTGGTGACCAAGGTAATCTTTGGCAATTGGCAGTATTTGACTTAGATTCTATAGGTGTTAGTGGAGACTTTTTAATAGAATTCCACGGAACCACAGGACCTTCATACCAATCGGATATAGCAATAGACAATATAAGAATAGGGGGCCCCATAGTAATAACATATGGGTGTACCGATACAACAGCAACAAATTTTGACCCATTAGCAATGGTAAATGATAGTTCATGTATCTATCCCCCATGTCAAGGAATACAAAACCTACAAGGTTCCATACAATGCTTTCAATACTCACCTAACCAAGGACAAGTTGATGTTACATGGGACCCACCAACCACCCCAAGTTGTACACCAACAGGTTTCTACAGAGGAACAGACTTAAATAATTTACAGTATCAACAATACCAACCATGGAATGGAAATAATTTTTATGGTTACATAAGTGCTACACCGGTTTCCCCAACAACTTATTATTTTATTATAGAAACTCTAGACGGTTCTATGGATACTTTAACACTACAGGCCCCTAATTGTGGTGTGGGTTGTATAGACTCACTAGCTAATAATTACAATCCTTTTGCTGGAGTTGATAATGGTAGTTGTGAATACGGAATCCAAACTCCTTGCGGTGATACAATAAACCAAAAAATATTTGTAACAGTTATTCCAGACACATATCCGGGGGAAACAAGTTGGGAAATAGTATCTACGGATACATTAGGAATTTTAGCCAGTGTACCAACAGGGTTTTATAATGTAACAGGGGTTCCAGTTACAACAGAATATTGTATACCATTGGGAGAAGAATTTACATTTAATCTACAAGATACGTATGGTGATGGTTTATGTGGTACATGTTTTGGTGGAGTAGATGGTTCTGTAGTAGTTACTGATGCATGTGGGGACACAATATTTAGTTTAATACCTTCTCAAGGAGATAATGCAAACTTTGGGAATATTACAATTAGTGACCCTTATACTTTAACCGTGTGTCCACCAGAATGGCCAATTTATGGTTGTAAAGATATAAACTTTTTAGAATACAATTCTGTAGCTATTAATCATGACCCATCTATGTGTTTAACACCAGCTATCCCCGGTTGTGTAGATTCAAACGCTTTTAATTACGACCCTAATGCAAATACAATGGAGTTAATACCAAACTGTGACTATACGTTAGAATTATTTGATGGTGGTGGAAATGGTTGGGACGATTCATATATAGGTATAACCCAAGACGGACAACCTATAGGAGCATTTACTTGTACTGGTAATAATGCTTTTTATACAATTAATGTAAGTGCTTTATCCCACATTAATATAACTTTTTACGAAGTATTCAACCAACAGGGAACTAGTACTGACGTAACTCAATGTGGTTTTAAGTTAAGAGACCCTAATAATAATATAGTGTATACTAAGGGGACAAACCCTTGGTTAGACCCAATCCAACCAGGTAAAACATATAAACCAACCCTTAACTGTGGAAATTATTGTATTCCTGTTATTCCAGGTTGTATCGACACTATAGCTTACAACTATGACCCATTAGCTAATACTTTAGACAGTTCTTGTGTTTATCAACCAGGGTGTACCGACCCATTGTTTATTGAATATTGGACACAAGGTTTTGTAGCTGATGTGGATGATGGTAGTTGTTCCGTACCCACAATTTTAGGATGTACCGACTCAACAGCTTTTAACTATAATTCATTAGCTAATTTAGATAATGGTGGTTGTATACCAAAAACATTCGGGTGTACAGATTCTACACAGTTTAATTACGACGCAAACGCTAACACTGATGATGGTTCATGCATACCATTTATTTATGGTTGTACAGATGCTAGTGCATTTAATTATGATTCTTTAGCAAATACTAATGATGGTTCATGTATCCCAGTTGTGTTTGGATGTACCGATATAACGATGTTTAATTATAACCCAACTGCAAATACAGATAACGGAAGTTGTATACCATTTATTTATGGTTGTACTGATTCTACGGCATTTAATTATGACGCAACAGCAAATACAGATGACGGTACCTGTTATCCCATATTATATGGATGTACAGACTCAACTGCCCTAAACTATAACCCACTTGCTAATACAAATGATAATTCTTGTATAGCTTACATTTATGGATGTACAGACCCAACATCATTTAATTATAACTCACTAGCTAATACAGATGATGGGTCTTGTATTCCTGTAATAACGGGTTGTATGGATAGTACTATGTGGAACTATGACTCATTAGCAAACACTTCAGGTACTTGTATTCCTTATGATTATGGTTGTACAGACCCAACGATGTTTAACTACAGTCCAACAGCTAACACAGATGATGGTACATGTATACCTTTTACATATGGTTGTACCGACCCTACAGCTTTTAATTATGATAGTTTAGCTAATACAGACAATGGTTCATGTATTCCAGTTGTGTTTGGTTGTACAGATTCAACAGCATTTAACTTTGACCCATTAGCTAATACTGACAATGGGACATGTGACTCAATAGTATTGGGTTGTACAGACCCTACAGCATTAAATTATAATCCTAATGCAAATACAAATGATAATTCATGTGAACCTTTCATTTACGGATGTACAGATTCTACAATGTGGAACTACAATCCATTGGCCAATACTGATAACGGAACATGCCAACCATTTGTGTATGGATGTACAGATGCTACCGCTTCAAACTACAATCCTTTAGCTAACACTAGTAACAATACTTGTTATTATAACCCAGGATGTACTGACCCTAATTTTATACAATTCTGGAATCAAGGTTTTACCGCAGATTATGATGATGGTTCATGTTTAGATTCTGTTATATACGGTTGTATGGATGCAACACAATTTAACTATAACCCATTAGCTAATTTAGCGGATGGTAGTTGTATACCTTACATTTACGGATGTATGGATTCTACCATGTTTAACTACGACCCAACAGCTAATACTGATAATGGAACTTGTGAACCTTTCGTGTATGGTTGTACCGACGCCACAGCTTCAAATTATAATCCACTAGCTAACACATTAGATGGTTCTTGTTACTATAATCCAGGTTGTACCGACCCACTATACCTTCAATTTTGGACTCAAGGATTCACAGCAGATTATGATGATGGTAGTTGTACTGATTTAGCAGTATATGGGTGTATGAATCCAATATCATTTAATTATAACCCACTAGCAAATATAGATGATGGAAGTTGTATAGGTGTAGTATTAGGGTGTATGGATGATGGGATTGTTATTGATTATGATGGAGATGGATTACCAGCACTTAATTATAACCCATTAGCTAACACAGAAGATGGTACATGTATAACACAAGTATTTGGTTGTACTGATAATACAATGTTTAATTACAATCCATTAGCTAATGTTGATAACGGTTCGTGTACTCCATTTGTATATGGGTGTATGGATACCACAATGTTTAATTATGACCCACTAGCAAATACACAACCAGCTAATGTATGTGTACCATTTATTTATGGATGTATGGATGACGGTCAAGGAAACGATTTCAATGGTGATGGATTACCAGCACTTAATTATGATGCGACAGCCAATACAAATCAAGTATCAGCAACAGATGTATCGGACCCTTGTATAGCACAAGTATTCGGTTGTACCGACTCAACAGCGTTTAATTATGACCCATCAGCTAATGTAGATAACGGAACATGTATAGCAACAGTATATGGTTGTACAGATGGTTATGACTTCCAAGGGTATCTATACACCACCTACCCAAATTATTTACCAGGGTTTAGTACTGTTGTTGTAGACAATTATAATCCTAACGCAAATACAGATGATGGTAGTTGTTTATATTATGACATTAATACAGTTACTGGAGCGGGAATACCTTATTGGTTAAATGACTCATGTTACGCTTGGGTAGTCTATGAAGTAGACCCTTACTGCCTTAACAATACGTGGGATTCATTTTGTCAATCACAATATGATTATTGTGAATATGGTACACCTCTAGATTTAGAAGATATGACTAGAGACCAAATTTTGGTTTATCCTAACCCTACTAGAGATAAAATAAATATTAAAAGTAAAAACGAAGTAGATGTTGACCTTTATGATTTGCTTGGCAATCATATTATACATCAGGAAAAAGCTAAAGAAGTGGATATGTTGAATTTACCTTCAGGGGTGTACAATCTAAGAATAACTTTTAGAGGTATGGTAATTAATCATAAAATAATTAAACAATGAAAAAGGCAAACTCTTTTATTAAAAATAATTTAACTAAAATTTATATGGGATTTATGGTGTTGTTCTGGGTTTTAATTATGTCTGCTTGTGAGAAAGAACCAATAACCCCATTTGAACTTCCTTCAGCAGTAGACCCAACAGAAATAAAAGGAATATGGAATATTTCAAATTTTTATATGTTAGAAGAAGGTTATAGATTAGATGTGTCCGCATGGGTAGAATATGTAAATGATTCTACTAAAGATATTGGTACGGTTGAATTTAATGGTATCGCTGATTTTAATTTAATTTATGGAACACGAGCAGAGGGATACCCATCCAACATGAGATGGGGTAATAACCACACCTCTACCTTACAAGATTCTTCTACATTAGGGTGGAATTGGAGAGCTGAAAAACCTTTATGTAATGTAACAGACTTTACATACATTTACGTTCCGGCTACTTATTATTTGGGATTAGAAAATGAAGAATGGGTTACAACTTACAAAACAACAAACAAATGGATACTTGAAAATGTGAGACGTTATGACAATCAACTAGAATTAACTGGTGAACATTACCAGTACAGAGAAATAACCTTAGAAAGATAAAATAATATGGAAGAAAAAGAAGGATTTTTACAAAAAATAGACCCACAAATGTGGCTAACCCTAATAGGTTTCGTATTTACATTAGGTATAATATATGGTGAGTTTCAAACAATGAAAAACCAAATATATATATTTGAAGAAAAACAAAAAGCTTTTGATGAAGACTTTGAAGGGGAAACCATAATGGTTCTTGAAAAATTTATAACATTGGAAGAAAAATTAGAAGCCGAAATTCAAGTAGTAGAAGAAAGACTAAACAAAAAAATTAAAACAATTAATACTTTAGAAGATAAGGTGTTCGGTATTACAAAAGAAATTGATGTGGAGTTCAAAAAAATAGAACTACAAATAAAAAACTTAGGTGGTCATGATATAAGTAAAGAATAGTATGAAAAATTTATTATTAATATTATATTTAATCCCATTTATTTCTTTAGGACAAGATTGTGTAGAACCTAAATTACCAGAATGGGATAAGAAACAGCACACCTATATTGGGGACTATATAAATTCTGAAATAGAATGTTTTATAATTGATTATAAAGAGTATCTAAGATGCCAAAAAGAACTTAGAAAATTAGACACTCTAAGGTTACAAACAAAATTACAACTACCAACCATAGCAGAATTAAAAAAAGAAGTAAAGTGGGAAAGTATCGACCTAACAGAGATAACCTATAAAGATGTTATAACATGGGGTAAGGATAATGTGTTAACAGGAATACAATTACAATTTGGTGGATTTATGTCTAGACCAAAAGATTTTGCTGATTTAACTATACCTGATGATTATGTATATTCATTTGGTATAACAAAAAAAGCTAGTGAATCTTGTGTTACATGTCCACAAAATTTATTTGGTAGAAAAGAAGATGAATTAAAGAAAGATGAAGATAAAGATTCATATGCTTTTAATATGCAAGGTTTAGAATATAAAATTACTTGGGATTTTATTCGTAATGATGGTAGAGAGTATTCGGAATCCAGACAATATGCTAGGTATACTAAAATATTTACTAGATATGGTTTTTGGTTTGAAGGTGACCATAAGAGTAGGGTAAATGCTTTAATAGAAGACTACGGGTCAAACCAAGAGTTTGCTAAAGGTGGTATAAGACTATTATATAGAATAAATCAAAATGTGAATCTTACTGTGGGTTATAATGTAAGGGCAACACCTTGGGCAGCATACACTGATGAGTTTATTGGTTTTTATGAAAACACTTATTGGGATACAAATTCAGTAGCTCAAAACGTATTTTATGATTTTGATAATAATGGAGAATGGGCTAATGAGGAGCTAGTCGGAACATATACTGAAATATTAGACCCAGTATTGAACGAACCATATATTACAAATGAATTTAATGCTAAAAAAAGAATATGGGCTTGGACAGGTTCTCCTGTAATAGGTATAGATTTTTTTTCAGAATCTAAATTTTACTTTTTTAACGCTTGGACCAATTTTTACCCAAAACAAGAAGACTTAAGTGTCCCGGGAGTTGCAACGGTAACTTCAGGTAATGAAGTTGAAATAAAAGCGTTTGGTATGGAAGCTGATTGGGCACCTACTGAAAATGTTTTTGAGTATGATGGTGGTGTAGAAGCCGGGTTAAAATTAGGAAAAAAGTTTACCTTAGCTATATCTGGAGAAATATCAAACTATTACGGTGTACAAGACTACAAAACAACAATAGGAATCAAATATAAGTTATAGAAACAACTAATTAAAAACTATAAAACTATGAAATACGAAAACGAAATTTTTAAGATATTATGTGTCTTATCATTTATAACAATAATGTCTATATTTTTTATTAATAAATGTAATGCACAAACATGGACAGCTACAGATATGAATGGAACTTCATATGATTTAGCTAATTACACAAATAAAGCTACATTAGTAGATATATCCGCTCATTGGTGTGGACCTTGTTGGTCATGGCATACTGGTGGTGTGATGGAAGAACTGTACCATGACTTTGGTCCTGACGGGACGGATGAATTTATGGTATTCTTTATAGATGGAGATGCGGGTTCTTCAGTATCCTTATTAAATGGAGGTAGTGGTTCACAAGGTAATTGGGTTATAGGTACACCATACCCATTAATCGGCCCAAACGGTCAAGGTAGTTCCGTAGCTAGTAACTATACTTTTCCAGGTTACCCTACACTATTTTTACATTGTGGTACGGGTATAGCACCAGAGATTCAAAGAAACGAAAAATGGGTATTTTGGAATGAGGTGATAAATTGTTCCCAATCATTTCAATGGCAAAACGATGACGCGACCCTATTATTACATCATGGTATGAAAATATGTACAAATGGTAATGAACCAGATGTTGAAATATATAATGCAAGTGCATATGTTAACCTTACATCAGCTACACTAGAACTAAGAGACCCGAGTGGTACATTAGTCCACACTCAACAATGGCAAGGAAACTTATTACCTTTTGGTCACACAGTAGCAACCATAAACTATCTAATAACTACACCAGGTACGTGGACAGCTAAGGTTGTCCTACCAAACGGAGTCACTGACACACGCCCAAATGGAGACGAAGAAAGTATAGAGGTAATTGCACCCCAAACAAATGTGCATACAGATATAACAGTTACAATAGTGACAGATAGGTATGGTTCAGAAACAACGTGGTATGTAAGTGATGGTATCACGACTTATATGAATGGGGGACCATATAACGACCTATCATCAAACGGTACTACCCCACAAACTCCAGTAACTGGTACAATACCTTCTAATACTTGTGTGACATTTAAGATTGAAGATTCTTATGGTGATGGAATGAACTCTGGATATGGTACTGGTTCTTATATAGTTACAGATGGTTTAGGGAATATTGTAATGCAAGGTGGTACATTTACCACTGAAGAAGAAATTAAATTTGAAACAGGTAACTTTACTGTAGGGATTAATAATGTCAGTTACATTAAAACTCAAGATAATAGAATTTTTGACGTATTAGGTAGAGAATGGAAATGTGAATTAGTTGACTTACCTAAAGGTATGTATATTATTAATAATAATAAAATATTTAAAACTAAATAATGAAAAGAATACTATTAACATTAGCATTAGGGTTAGGATTACTAACAGCTAACGCACAGATTGAAAAATTAGCAGGACCAAGAATTGGGGTTACCTTTATAGGAGCAGGACCAGTTGCAGACTTTTTACATGAAGGATTTGATTTTGATGATGACGAAGATGGTAAGTATGGAAGTACAGGACCAGCATTCACAACCCAATACGGATGGCAATGGGAGTCAAGATTTGCAGATGGTGGTGGTGAGATTGTGGGTATAGTAGAATGGATTGTATTGGTTGCAGGAATGGAACAAGGTAAATTTTTACCATCAGCTACATCAGTAATCGGAGCAAGAACTAACAAAGGGTTAGAATTTGGTGTGGGACCTAACCTATCATTATCAGGTGTAGGAATGGTATTTGGTATTGGATACAACTTCAAATCAGGTAAGTTAAATCTACCTGTAAATTTAGTGTTTATGCCAGGAAGAAAATTATCAGGTGAAATAGATAGTTATGATGGTAACGGGAATTATACTTATGAAGAATATGATTATAATACGGGAGCGAGAATCTCTATTATGGTTGGTTTTAATATGAGTAAATAGTAAAAAGTCGTACTTTAATGGATAAAATGACTAAGATACAAATGAAATTAATGGGGATATATTTATTTATCCTCATTCTCCTTATAGTGAGTTCTGGTGAGGTTAATGCACAAACACTACACTTACAAGACCAACAGACATTAGAACCTATACCGTTTGCTAATGTATCTACAAAACAGCTTCTAATTAGCGAGGGTGATAATGTAACGTATAGAGATTCTGTAAGGAAAGGAACAACAACTTGTATTAACGGGTTAGCAGACTTATCTCAATTTCCTAATGACGTTCTTATAGAAATTTCATTTATAGGTTATGAGACACGTAAGATAACCAAAAATGAAATGGCTAAAAAGGATTATGTAATCTTATTAGCTCAATCATCACAGTATTTAGAAGATGTAGTAATTTCAGCTAGCAAGGTTAGAGAGCTTCGAGAAAATGTAGCTTATCAAATACAATCTTTAGATATCAAACAAATTAAAAATGCTAATGCATCTACAACAGCTGATTTATTAACAGTCAATCAAGGTATTACTATTCAAAAATCACAATTAGGAGGAGGTTCACCAATTATAAGAGGATTCGAAGCTAATAGAGTTCTATTAGTAGTTGATGGTGTTAGAATGAATAACGCAATTTATCGTTCAGGCCACCTTCAAAATAGTTTAACAGTAGATGCAAATGCTTTAGAAATAGTAGAAGTAGTTTTTGGACCATCATCAACAATATACGGAAGTGATGCACTAGGAGGTGTAGTTCATTTCTATACTAAAAAACCAGTATTTAGTAAAAATGACAAAACCTTCATCAAATCAAATGCAGAAGTTAGATACGGGACAGCTGCTAATGAATACTCTATTCACGTAGACAATAATATTGGTTGGGACAATATTGCTAACTTTCTTTCTGTTACTGTAAAACAATTTGGTGATTTGAAAATGGGAGAATGGAGACCTCATGGGTATGATGATTGGGGACTTATTACTCACTATGTTGATAATGATATAATGGTAGAGAACGACAATCCTAATATCCAAGTAGGTACTGGGTATAAACAAATCGATATATTAAATAATACAGCTTGGAGAGTAAACGAAGAAGTGTTTATTAGGTTTAACAACCAATTTTCTACCACATCAAATATACCAAGATACGATAATTTACAAGAATATAAAGATGATAACTTAAAGTGGAGTGAATGGTCATATGGTCCGCAAACAAGATTTATGTCATCTTTAGATATAAATTCTTATAAAACTAATAGATTTTTTGATGGTCACAATCTAACAGCTGCATATCAATTCATAGAAGAAGATAGAATTACTAGAAAATATCAATCAGATGATTATAATAACACTTATATAGATGTTCATGTAGCAAGTTTGAATTGGGATTTCACATTAGATAAATTAGTATATGGTTTAGAATTAACTAACAATAATGTTTTATCAACAGCTACGGAGGGAACACAAACAAGATATCCATCAGGGGGTAGTAATTTAACTACAGCCGCACTCTATGGTTCATATAAAAAAGAAGTTAATGAGTACATAGTTTGGAATGCAGGTATGAGATACTCACAAGTATTTGGAGATATGTCATTTAATGATACAGACCCAGTATTTGTAACAGACAAAATAGAATTCAATAATGGAGCACTTACAGGAAATGTAAATTTAATATATAAACCAGGAAATGATTGGAAATTTGATTGGGTAGCATCATCAGGATTTAGAAATCCAAATATAGATGATTATGGTAAAGTATTTGTTAAGAAAGGTAATATGGTAATACCTAATCCTGACTTAACTCCAGAGTATGCTTATAATGGTGAGATGAGTATCACAAAAAAATGGAAAACTATACAATCAACTGGTAATGTATATTACACATATCTAAAAGATGCAATTGTAAAGCAGGATTTAGGTTATTCTCAATTTCATGAGTATGAAGATGTTAATGTTCAAACTTTAATGAATTCACCGGAAGCTTATATCTATGGATGGTCATTTGGAATGAAATCACAATTAGCTTCATGGTTATGGTATGAAAATTCATTTACTTGGCAAACAGGTTGGGACGTAACCAATGATGAACCTTTGGGTCATATCCCACCAGCTTTTGGTAAATCTTTATTTAAGATTAAAAAAGGCAAGTTAGAGTATAAGATGTGGGGAATATACACGATGTTGAAAGATATCGAAGACATGAACTCCAGCGGGGTAGACAATGAGGATTTAGGTACTGAAGATGGTTACCCATCATGGTGGACAGTAAACACCTCAATTCAATATAAATTTAATGAAAAAATTAAATTTCAGTTGGGAATAGAAAATATATTAGACCAACATTACAGAACATTCGCTTCGGGCATATCAGCTCCAGGGAGAAATGTGATAATTTCGTTAAAAACTAATTTTTAAATTATGGAAAAAGGATTAAAATGTTTAAAATGTTATGGAACATATTTATTAGCTGGATTTGCTGGTTGGGAATTCGCTAAAAGTGATTGGGTAGTAGGTATTCCTGCTGCTTTAATTGTAGCTTACATGGCATATAAATGTAGTACAACTTGTAAAATGTAAATTAAAATGAATTTAGCTAGAACTATCATAACAATAATATTTTTAGCTTTATTCGCTGCTTTAATTTACTTTGTATTTACTCAAGAGGTTATGGGGACAACCCGTGACCTCTTGTTTATTATTATAGGTGGTTTTTTAAGTTCTTTTCAGAACGTCATAGACTATTGGTTTAAAAAAGATAAAAAAGATGTCTGATAATTGTCATGTATGGGAATCTACAGATACTAATTGGAATGTAACAGATTTTACTTGGAATGAAATTTGTGTTGCATCTAAAGTTGTTTTACCTAAAGGTGGTGGCTACAGTGAACAGTTTAGAAGGTTAAGAACCAGACCAAAAAAAGAACAAAAAACATTCATAAAACTACTATGTAAAATCAAGGGTGAGGAGTACGAAGAGACAAAATATTTCCAACCAAACGTCAATGTAACCGCTACAGACTTTAAATTAGTTGAGAGATTGTTGGAAAAGCCAGAAATCAGTATATTTATTAATAAAAGGAAATAATTATGTATACTTTATATTCAGACAAAAAAAATGTATTTGAGTGCGACATTCAACTAGAAGGAGCAAGTCTTTCACAAGCTTTCGCTAGAGTTATAGTAGAGGGTGAAGATTTAAACTTAGTTTTTAATGGTCACATTACAAAAGAAGGTAATTGTAAAATTGACATGCCTAAATTAAGTATGTTAAATGAAGGTGGGGAAATGAAATTGGAGGTAATAGCTGAGGATATGTACTTTAATCCTTGGAATTCTTCTTTTGAACTAAAAAAATCAAAAAGTATAACTGTTGAAGTTAAACAACCTACAGAAAAAATTATTAAAGAAAATAAAGCTACAGTAAAGGTTAAATTACCTAAAGAAACAAAAGTACAAAAAAAGGTAAGTAAACCTAAAAAAACAATAAAAGAGTCAAATTTTACTAAACAAGACCTTAAGAAACTCCTACTTAAGTTAAGGTCGAAAGATTAAGTTCACTTTTGTAGCCAATAAATTATATTTTTAGCTATGGCGGACTTAGGAAACCTCAAAATAAAAGATACGTACCAGTTAGTACTTCAAGCTGACGCAAGTGGTAACCTACAAAAATTAGACGGAACTAGCCCATCCCTAACCATTAATAGTGCTTTTACATATAATGTAGGTACGTTAGTAGATGGGTATGTATTAAAGTCTAATGGTAGTGGTGTAGCTTCTTGGGGTGCATTAAATGCTGATATTTATTTGTCTGCTGCTACATTAAATGGTACCACCCTAGAGTTAGACACAACATCAGGAAATACATTATCGGTTGATTTATCTTCCTTATCGGGAAATAGTTATTGGTCAGCAAATACAGATGGGAGTATATCACCCTCTGGTCTTACCACCAGTGTAGGTATAGGGACTACCACACCCAACTCAACCCTTACAGTGGTAGGTGGTGTTAGTGCAACTACTTTTCTCAGTACAAATGTAATAAACGCAACTACGATTCAAGGAAGTGAATTTAATTCTACAAGTGATACGGGTTATAAAATAAACACTAATAAGAGTTTGTGGGTTGATGGTGGTGACACACAAGTAGGGAATACATCTTTGGGTACTGACATATTGGGTACTAGCATTAATTTACAAACCGCTACAACAGTGGTTGGTGATTTAACTGTTGTTGGGGATATAAGTGCTAATACCATAAACTTTAGTTTAATTGATGGAGGTACGTTCTAGAATAATATAAAAAGATATTTATAAAATATGAGTCAAATTATTAAAATAAAAAGTGGGACATCAGGACAACCAAGTTCATTAGCTAGAGGTGAATTAGCTATTAATGTTTCTAACGGAGCTTTCTATTTTGGAGACGCACAATCCGCAACAACAGCAAATTGGTTTTTTAGTGCTACATCAGCAAACACAGTTTCAGCAACAACAATAACTGCAGCAGGTGACTTAACAGTTGATGGTAGTATTAAGTTAGGAGTGACAAAACAGCTCCAAAATGCATCCCAAATAACTACAAACATCCAAGTCAATACCGGCCAATGGATTCATAGAACTACAAATGTTGAGCAAATGAGAGTTACGCTTAACCAAGGTACCTGGTTCAATGCAACTAATAACTCTTCTAATGATTTTAGAGTTGATGGTAATGCCGATTATTTAATATTTGCAGATGGAGGTAATAATAGAGTAGGTATAAAAACTAGCACCCCTAACGAAGAGTTAACGGTAGTTGGTTCAATATCAGCCTCAACCTCAATGTTATCCCCAATAATATCAGGAGTAACATTATCAGCATCAACTAATATAGATACACCTACAGTTTCAGCAACAACAATAACTGCAGCAGGTGATTATTTAAGTGGAACAACAAACTTATTAGATATTTTCGCTAGTTCCGCTATTACAAATCAAGATGTTTATTGGTCAGCAAACACTAACGGTAGTATATCTAATAGTGGTTTAACAAATATTAATGTTGGTATAGGTAAAATACCAGCCACATGGCAATTAGATATAGATTCTTCTACCGCTTATATTACAGCTTTTGATGGAACCAATAATACTGGAATTGTTATAAATAGTAATAATACTACTTCTTCTCAAATAATAGGATATTCTAATTCAAGTGGAGCATATAACGATATTGAGATAAGAGCTAATAATTCTGCTGGTAGTGGTGTTTATTTAGATGGTTCTACTAGTAGAGTTGGGGTAGGTACAATAACACCTAACGAAGAGTTAACAGTAACTGGGTCTATATCAGCCTCAACATCAATATTATCACCAATAATATCTGGAGTAACATTATCAGCATCAACTAATATAGATACACCTACCGTATCATCAACAACAGTATCCGCGGAAACTCTTTATACTACAGATATTAAAACATTTAACGGAAGTTATTTACGTGTAGCTCATGGACTAAGTGATAGTTTTACGAACACAATATTATTTCAAGAAAGCCAAACATATTTTCAAGAAGATATTAAAATGGCTGACAATAAGCCGATTCGATTTGGTGTTGGAAGTGATATGCAAATTTATCATGATGGTAGTGACAACCACATAACCGCAGCTCAAACTCTCAATGTCTGCACTACAAATACTGGAGTAGCAATTAACTTAGGTGCTACAACTTCCGAAGTTACTGCTAAAGATAACTTTAATGTAAGTGGTAGTAGTTCTGTCTACTCTGATTTTACTGTAGATAACGATGGTAGCCAAACACTACACGCAAAATCTTCAACTAATAGGGTTGGTGTTGGTACAAGAGCAGCAACACACCAATTAACCGTTTCTGGGGATTCACAAGGAACAGGAAGTACTTGGACAAACACTGGTAATATATGGACTACACTAACCTTTGTTAATGGTTCTCCTTTTGTATCATACACACCTTCAGATTTAACAATCCCTTCAGATATGAATATAGTTGGGCAAACAATAAGGGTTAAAGTAGGTTCAACATACTATTATGGAAATACAACAGCAACTGGTTTCGCTAGTGGTCGAGGTTATTTTGGTTTAACTTGGGATTCAGCAAATATTACTTTTTGTGAAGAAGAAGAAGATTGTGATGGTTTAATCTCTTATGGTGGACCAGGAGACCCTTCACTAAACCCAAATCATAGTTTTGCTGTATATGATGGTACAAATATGGCAATGCAGGTAACCGGTACATCAATAATGAGTGGTTCAACGGATTTATTAGATATTTTCGCTAGTTCCGCTATTACAAACCAAGTTTACTGGTCAGCAAATACAAATAATAATATATCTACATCAGGCAATAGTAATATACAATTGTCCGACAACACCAGACTTAAATTTGGAGCTGGTGATGATTTACAAATTTATAGTGATAGTACTAATGGTAGGATAGCAGCGGGTAGTGGGGTATTACAGATTGAGGCAGATACGTTAGATTTTACTGATGGTAATGCAACGGAATATTATATAAGATGTGTCGCAAATGGTGCAGTCTCATTATATCATGACGCAAATTTGAGAATAACAACAACCCCCACGGGTAGTGACGTAAACGGGTCCATGTCAGCTTCAACATCAATATTATCCCCAATAATATCAGGAGTAACATTATCAGCATCAACTAATGTAGATGCACCTATAGTATCCGCAACAACAATAACAGGAACAACAAGTGTAAGTTTACCTGATAATGGAAAATTAAAATTAGGTAATGCTGGAGACCTAGAAATATATCATAATGGTTCCAATAGTATTATAGAAGACACCGGAACCGGGACAATATTTTATAGAAGTGGTACCCAAACTTTTCAAAACGCTGCCGCGAGTAAAACCATGGCTACATTTAATGCAGCAAATTCAGTTGACCTAAATTATAATAATAACACAAAGTTTAAAACTACAAATACAGGTATTGACGTAACTGGTGAAGTTAAAGGTGATAGTTTAGATATAGATGGTAATTCACAACTAGATGGTACAATTACAGTTGGTGTAGATGATACGGGTTATGACGTTAAATTTTATGGTGATACCGCAAGTGCATATATGTTATGGGACACATCAGATGACGATTTAGTTTTAGGTGGTGCAGCAACATTAAAAGGAAGTAGACGTTTTGAAAAATCTACCGCAACTGATGAGAATGTTGGACAAGGTGATATTATATATTATGGAGCAGGAAGTACAACAGCTGGTGATATAGTTTATATGAAGACTGATGGTGAATGGGGTAGTGCTCAAGCAGATGCAACCGGAACCTCAACTTCTATGTTGGGTATTGCGTTAGGAACCGACCCAGATGTAAATGGTGTGTTGGTAAGAGGAACATACACACTAGACCATGATGTGGGTAACGACCAAGGAGTACCATTATATTTATCTGACGGCACAGCGGGTCAAGCAACAGCAACAATACCAGATTCATCTGGAGATGTTGTAAGAATTATAGGCTATAATTTGGGTGATGACGATGAAATATTTTTTGACCCTGATAAAACATGGGTACAATTAACTTAATATGGCTAACACAGGTAGGATAATAGGTAGTTTAACAACAGCAATTTCTAAAGTATCAGGAACAGCTATTTCAGGTTTAGCTAATATAATGGGAAAAGTGATTTCATTATTTTCTAACACACAATCTTTATCACACGGTATAGCCAACGGTACAGATGCTGTATACGCTAGTTCTACGGCATCAGATTTTCAAGTAATACAAAGTGATGCATGGAGTATTTCTTTTTGGATAAAAGTAGGTTGGACAAGTAGTCTAAACGGTTCTATCCATTTAATTGCCTCCAACGGACCTGGTGGTGTGCATGATAGTATGTGGAGGGTATTTTATAATGAAAGTAATAATAGATTATATTTTGGGTTTAGGAGTGGCAGCACGTATAAATCAAATAATTTTTGGTATTTTCACCATACAGGAGCTGGTGAAGCTGGTGCACAGAGTGGTTTAGGAACAAGTTATCCTAGTGATAATTGGATGGCATCTAACCCAGGATATGTAAACGCAGATGGGTTTACCCTAATAACTATCACTAAAGGTACTGCTACTAAAGCGACAAGAGCTAATCTAACAGCGTATTGGAATGGTCAAAACTTAGGTGATGCTTATTGGGTAAACGGATGTACTAATAATTGTAATACTCCCGCTATGACCGCTAGTGATGCAAGAAATTTTGCGATAGGAAATAATTCTTGGAATTATAGTGGACCTCAAGGCAATGGGTCACCAACTTTATATGACGAGGTAGCTTTCTGGGATAAAGAATTAAGTGCAGCAGAAGTTCTTGAGATATGGGGTGGTGCTGGTACATTAGGAGAAACAACCGGTGCACCTAGTAATTTACAAACATCTAGTATGGCTGCTAACCTTATAGGTTATTGGAGATTTGAAACTAATGGGACGGTTTCTACAGTTGGTAGTGCAACATTAACTTTAGATGGTAATTCTACCACAAGTACAACACACGCATAGATATGGACGGAAATTATTATATATTTACAACAACAGTCTATGATACTATAGATAAAAATAAAATCTTTTCTAGATTTTACGACCTAACCAAATCAAATGTAACTTTATTAGCTACAGAACCATTGACGGGGTTTAGTAATGAATTTAGTAGTGATACAGAAACTCTAACCTACATACACAATAACCAGAGTAGTTGGCCAGAGTTTGGTGAATTAGTATTTGAAATAGAATATATACCAGCAATAGATGATTAAAGTAGGGATTTAACAGTTTCCTAATATTTATTAAATAAAAAGGTGTGTCACTAAAAATTATACTAATAGAAGGTAGAGTTGAAGATGTTCTTAATAAACATTTTAAAGGTACGCCAGGTGGGTACTTAGAACAAATATACTATGATGAAATAGTACCTGGGAGTGCAGAGATAAACCCTAATCACAAATACCTAGAATGGATAGCTAAAAACTGGGACACAAGTGGTCCTAATGAGGATGGTGACATTGACCACAACCTCAAAGAAATACTACTAGCAGTATCCAAATTCGACAATCAATCACAAAGACTTGAGATAAAAGATTTAAATCAATATAGAGATATTAACCAACTATTCGACGCTCTTAAAAAAGTAGGTCAAACAGCTAGAAGAACTGTAGAGATTAGTGATGAGGTTGATAAGATATATGAAGATAATAGATTTGTTGTTGTGGTACCTAAAACACATAAGTCTTCGTGTTATTATGGTGCAGGAACAAAATGGTGTACAGCATCAAAAGATACTGACTCCCACTTCTCAAACTATAAAAGTGATGGGGAACTATATTATATAATTGATAAAACCCTACCAACATCTAGTCCTTATTATAAAGTTGCATTAAATAAAAAGTTAGCAGGACTAACAGAAGATTTTTGGGATGTAAAAGACAAACCAATAACAGATAAAGTAGATATAATTAACATTATCCAAAACAAAAAAATGTTAGAGGATATAAGAAATCATTTTGGTGTTAAGTTTGAAGAAAGAATTAAACAAGAAAAAGAATTACAAGCAAAAAGACTAAGTCGTAATGAAGAAATGAGAGAAAGAGAAAGACTTAGAAGAATACAACAACAAGTTGAAGCACAACAAAGAAGAGAAAATGATGAATGGAGTTTAGAAAATCCTACTAGTATAGGTTTAGCAGCACACGCATTAAAAGAATGGTTACTAGATATGGCTGACTGGGAAGGAGAAACAAAGGTTGAATTCAGGAATGCAATAGAAAACCTAAGGAATGAAATGGAGAATGACCCAGAAGTTATAGAAGACCCAAATGGTGATAAAGCACAAGAGTATGGTGAAGATTTGAGTAATTTAGAAGAGGACATGGAGAATGCAGAAAGTGTTTATGACATAATCCCACTCTACGACTATTATGGGATGTATGAATTTGAATATGGTGGAGCGGAGTATGCAGTAGGAGATGATGACGCAGCGGATGAAGCGGCATTCGAAAGAACTAAAAGTTTAATTGATGATATAGGTTATGAAGGATTCAGCCCAAGTTTTATGGAATACTATGTGGATGGTGACCTAGTAGCAGATTATGCAGAGGATTGGTTCTGGGATGATGTGAGTGACTCACCAGAAGATTATTTAGATGATGACGATAGAGAACTCACTAAAGAAACAGAAGATGAAATAGAAAAAATTAAAGAAGAGATAGCAGATTTAGAACAAGAATTAGATGAATTAGAAACAGACGCAGAAATAGAAATGAATCAAGATGCGATAGATGAGTTACAAGAAAGAATAGAAGATATTAGAATGGATGACGATAGTTATGAATATACGGAGGAGGCAAAAGATAATTATGTTGAACGTAGAATGGATGAGGTAAGAGATGACCCAGTTGGTTTCCTTAGAGATTTTGGTATGGAAGATAGTATAAAAGATTTTATTGATGAGGATGACTTTATAGAAGGTGTTATAGAACAAGATGGTAGAGGACACACTCTTTCATCTTATGATGGAGAGGAAAATGAAGTTTCATTCAACGATGAATGGTATTATATTTATAGAACAAATTAATTATGAAAAACATTAAAGAAATAATAAAAAAGTTATTAGAAGAACAGTTATCTCAAGAGATAGGTGAAGCCAAGAAAAAAAAGAAAAAAGTTAAGAGAGATGCTTGTTACCATAAAGTTAAGAGTAGGTATAAGGTATGGCCTTCAGCTTATGCTTCAGGTGCTTTAGTTAAATGTAGAAAAGTTGGAGCTAAGAACTGGGGTAATAGTACAAAGGAAGAGACTCTAGTTGAAAAAAGAAAGTTAACTAAAAAACCTAGTTCTGAAACAAGTTTAAAAGATTGGTTTGGTAGAAAAGGTGCTAAAGGAAGTACTAGTGGTTGGGTAGATTGTAATGCACCTGATGGAAAAGGTGGTTATAAATCTTGTGGAAGAAAAGAAGGTGAGAAAAGAAGTAAGTACCCAGCATGTAGACCTACACCAGCAGGATGTAAAAGTAAAGGAAAAGGAAAGAAATGGGGTAAAAAAAGTACAAAAGAATCAATAACAGAACAACTCAACAATATAAAAACATGGGGAGAAGTAATAAGTGAAGCGGAATATAGAGGAAGAAAAGTAAAACTTAACAAACCAACTAGAGGAGACGTTAAAAAGTTTAAGGTATATGTTAAGAATGGTAAAGGTAATGTTGTAAAAGTTAACTTTGGTCATGGTGGGACTTCTGCTAAAAAAAGAGGAGAAAAAACGATGAGAATTAAGAAGAGTGACCCTGCAAGAAGAAAAGCTTTTAGAGCAAGACATAATTGTGATAATCCAGGACCAAAATGGAAAGCTAGGTATTGGTCATGTAAAAAATGGTAATGAAAAACTTAATTAAAAATATATTAAGAAAAAGTTTATTAACAGAAGCTAAAAAAACATTCTTTAGAAGAGTAAGTTTACCTTATGATTATAACTCTGTAAAAGATTTTGTTGGTTACGAAACAATGTGGGAACACTACAACAAACACTATAAAGGGTATACAACTAAATTAAACGAATCACTATCAAAAAGAAAAAATCCTTCCAAAGATATTGAAAAGATTATTAGAGGGATTAAGAACTATGATACATTTACGAGAAATAATGCTGGAGGTTACTATAATCACAGTTTATTTTTTAGAGATTATATAACACCAGATAAAACAGAACTTTCAGATGAACTTAAGAAAAAGATAAATAAAGA
>Ga0208669_1000104_pt1 | contig 36417 bp, 23 predicted proteins | sample 21_taG_FD_184095 | JGI IMG/M metagenome (GOLD analysis project Ga0208669, IMG submission 184095) | Marine viral communities from the Subarctic Pacific Ocean - 21_ETSP_OMZ_AT15319 metaG (SPAdes) (version 2) | ecosystem: Environmental > Aquatic > Marine > Oceanic | place: Pacific Ocean | collected...
TCTCCGTAAAGAGAATCCTTCATTACTATCCAATACGTCTCGCTAGGGTAAGCATCGGTATTTATATGGACTACTGCTTGTTTTTGTCCTAGTAGCGTAAAAGGTAATAATAATAATAATAATAATATTTTCTTCATTAGAAATCTTCCATTAATAATTCATCAATCTCTGTTTGCATGTCCTCTCTTGTAGCTTTCATAGCGAACGATATGTCTGCTTGAAATCTCTTTACTTCTTCTCCATCTTTAAATATAACAACGGTGGGCACAACAATTATTTCGTGTTTAGCTTGTAATTTCGGAGAAGCAGCTATGTCTACGTAAACTATTTCGCAGTCTGTTAAATCTCCAATGAATTTAACTTTATTAGGTTCGTTCCATTCGGCGTTGAAATGAGTGACTACTATTTGACCGTAAGATTTATTTGCTAATAACAAGAATAGTAATATTAACAAGTAAGTTCCGAATACTCTATGAGGGCTTTTCATCTTAGTTTATCTATCTTTTCTTCGATTCTATCTAAGTCTTCTTTTAGCTCTTCGACATCATCAGCTGTATTTTCAATAGTCAGCCTTATATTTTGATCTTTCATATCAAATTCCATTCTTGTTACGTCTGGTGGAGGAGGAACTGGTAGTTCTTTAGCTTCCGCGATATCCGCTTGAAGTGCAAACCACATACCAACTACCGTAGCTATTGCAAATCCTATTCCTATTAGTGTTTTAACACTTAATATAAAGCCAGTGTCTTCATTTAATTCTTTTGCCATTTTATAGTTTACTTTATTTTTATAAGATTACGTGTTTTTAAGTTTATTTAATCGTGGATTGGACACAAACCACTAGTGGCCATAGTTTTGTTACCACATCTCTTGCCATTAGATTTAATTTTTTTACATTGCGTTTTTTTACCGTCTTTTCTAATAGGAACGTCCTCGTGGTAAGTACATTTGTCTCCAGGGAAATTTACTTCTATTTTACATCTATTTCCCTCTTTGTTTACTTGAGAACATTTATAAGAACCTTTTTTCTCTTCTGGTTTTGACTTTATTTCTTCTTTGTGTTCTTCTATTTGTTTGTTTACAATTTCTTGTACTTGTTTTTGTTTTTTCTTTTCTTTTTCTTTTTCTTTAGCTTTCTCTTTTTTGCTTTTTAATTCTTTCTTAACTTTCTTTGATTCTGTTTCAATTCCTAAGTCCCAAGGATTCCAACCCATAACTAACATTAAGTTATCCATAAATTCGTTTTCATCAGCAGATATTGCTAGCAAACTATTTATTATATTATTAACCCTAGCAGCAGGTAAGTTAGTAAAAGCTTCTATTAGATTAGCTACAGAGGCCCAAGCAGGATTTCTAGGGTCCCATAAGTTCATTTCGGCAATCACGTCTTCATTTAATTGCTCTCCTTTTATAGAACTATATACCTTTCTAAGTTTACTACCAATTGTTGGTGAGAAGTTAGCGAACTGTAATATAGTATAAGTATGATCTGCATTCCATCCTCTAGCGTCTTGATCTAAATATGTTAAAATACCGTTTTTAACAGTTACTATAATAGCTCCTTTTAAACCTAATCCTACTAATATAGAGTCTATCATTTGCTGGATGACTCTATCTGATTTTTTATCCCATTCATCATCGCTTTGATCAAGAGCTGCGAATAAAGCCGTTTGTAGTGCTGAGAATATAAAGTTTTGAATCGCGCCGTAATAAGCTATCTTAGCTATATGTTGAGCTGAGTTTCCACGTCCTTTCAAAAGATCTTGCATAGATCTTTTCATCAGACGAGTATACTGCATAGGAGTATTTTTAAACGCAAACAAAACTCTACCTAAACCTCCAGCTTGTATAGAAGATATAAACCTAGGATCAGAAGATTGTTGGGATTCGTTGGATTTTTGTTGTAAATCTAAAAAAGCTAAATCAAAAGCAGCCTTTTCAATCTCTTCAGTGGTATAAACTCCGTCTCCCATTATTTCACGCATTGTATCTTCGTTTTTTAACATGTCCATGTAATGCTTCACACCATTAGTTAAGTAACTAGCCCCTCCAAAAGTAATAGCTAAACGATCGGCTATAGAAGTAGGCGTGAAACCTTTTTCTAAACAAAGAGCTATAAAAGAGCTAATTGGATTTTTTGAACCTGTGATAGCTTCTATAAGTTCTTCTTCATTTATTGTTCTGCCTCCTTTTTCAGCTCTTGACTTTAACCAGTCAGAGTTCCATATTTTAAGGAAGTTAATCCAATACTCTTTGGTTGTAACGGCTTTGGCGGCTTTTAGTGGATGATTATATCCCATGTCTATAAAGTTCGTCGTAGATAAAAGCTGTAAAACAGCCGACCTCATATTAAGGAACATAATAGCACCAACAGAATTATTAACCCACTCGTTGAACTCTCTTTCTGTTCTAGAAATTGTGTTTCCTTGGACACTTCTATTGCCATTCTCCATTCTGTCTAGCATTTCCTCTAAAAACTCCACATAATCATCTCCTTGTATAACTCTCAACTTGTTCATGTTATCTTTTGAGAATATTTCGTTTTTATTTTTGATAAAAGTTTCCAAGTGCTTCTGTCTACTTACACGCTCTGACATGTTTTTTATGTCATTAGCTATACTGCCTGTTATCCACGTTTGAGACGGCTCGCTGTACTCTGAAGATATATTTCTTAAGGCATCTGCAAAAGTTTTAAGTTCTGGATCACTTTCTATTGTTTTAAGGCACAAATCAAGGTCTCTTTTACTAAGTCCCATCGCTGTCATGTCTACACCGTTCTTGGTCCATATCCAAACCCGCACGGCCTGATTAAGAGTTAAGTAACTATCCTTACCATCTTCTCTCTTTATTTTTGACTGTAGTTTCTTTTTAATCTTAGGTAGACCTTTAATAATTTCTTTATAGTTTTGCAAAAGCCTAATCCTTTCCTTTTCCATTTCAGCCACACCTTTGTCATACGGGTCTATAAGGTTTCTTTTAAACCACTCCATTTGTCTTTCTCCTTCTTTACCTGGGCTCAACAAACTGTATAACAGTCCTTTAAAATCCTCTGCGCCTGGATCAGTAAGTATATTTAATTTATTCCACCATTTTCTTTTTCCTTGAAGATTGGCTTGAACGTCTGAATATCTTTTCTTAGCTTCAATACCTGTTGATTCCTCAATTATAATATTAAAAGACTCACTTAAACTGTACTTAGCGTAGTCAACATCATCTTCTTGAATATTATCTCTTAATGTAAAGTTACTTACATTTTCGGTGAATGATAATGGCAAGACATCAAATTGGCCTATATTATCCGTGTCTATCTGGAAGAAATCATTTCCAAATAACTCCTTGTAAAAATCAATGTTTTCTTGTACGTTTTCCCACGTTCTAGTAACTATGCTTTCTCTTAAAGATCTTTCTCTTTTTGAGTTTCTATCTAAAGCTGTTTCTAAACTAGTGTTTACAAATACAGCTCCTATATCATATCCTAGACTTTCAAAATCATTATATCTTTTTTGCATAACGTTAGACGAGGCTCCCGTTCCATCTATAACAATACCCTTGCCTTCTGATTTTAATCTTTCGATCTCTGCTTTAAAATCTTTTATAGCAGCTTGCTGTATTTTAGCCCATTGACTTCTCTGCTCTTTTGTTTCTAACAAAGATTGATCTAATGGTAAACCAGCTTTCTTAAGCATAGGTTCCATTATTGCGTCTGGGTTTAATACAACGTAATTTTTCCCTAACCCAAGTTGATTTACAATATTAGACTTACCTGCTCCAGGTCCTCCTACTAAGAATATAACTTTATTATCTGTGTTAGCTTTATTGGCGTCTACTAAAACGGATTTACCACCATCTCTAATAATACCTTCAGGAAATTCATTAAACATATCTTGAACCTCGTCTACGTTCTCCTTCATGTCATCTACGAAGTATATGTCGTTAAACCCATTAAATATTAAATTATTCTTTATCCAATCTGCTTTTGCCTTTCCAGTACTATCGCCTAATCCAACTATGTTACCTCTTATCATGTGAGGAACATTAGTATTATTTTTCTCGTTGTGTTTATCTATTTCTCCATTAATAAATTTAAACAAAGCGTCTTGAACTTCAGGCGCTCTAGCTGTAAGTATGTAAACATCTTGATTTCCGTATTTTATTAATTGATTTATAAGCTTCTGCCATAACGGACCAAGTTTACCGTTAGTAACATTGTTAAAGTCAGAGAAATCCATCTCCCAACCTTCTTGTATTAATCTAAGTCCATCTTCAGCCCATTGAACTCCATCTAAAGTCCTTGTTACTCCATCTTTAGTAGCTATAACAACGTTGTCACTTTCTCCAACCGTGCCGTCAAAATCAAACAAACTAGCGCCGTTAAATTCTCCAGCTAAAGACATTTTAACTACCTTGTCTATTTCGTCTTGTTCTTCGTTCTCTATTTTATTATTCTCAGTTATCTTATTAATAACTTTGTAATCTTTTATATCTTTAGCGTTTTGTGTTCTTATTGAGTTGGCTAGAATGTCTATCTTTTCCGTAGCGTCCTCTCCAATAACCAAAGAAGATATAATATCGTTAAATAAATCTGTGTTAAATTTATTACTAAATATCTTAGACTCGTTCATTGGATTAAATACTATATCGCTATTACGAGTATTAGGAGCGTTTGATCTAATTCTTTCGGCTATACCATCTAAATAATCAACAGCTCTCTTCGTGTTAATTTTATTGTAAATTACACGATCCATAGTTAGACCAGTTCTCAAGTCTACGGTTCTAGACGCGTTACTTAAAGCAACTATCCATAGTGCTTCGCTTTCCATTCCAATTGTAAATCCTGGAGCTCCTCCTGTTTTACCTCTATATTTTTCTATTTCAGCAAAATCAACCTTATATTTAGCCTTAAACTCTTCGGTTGGTAAATTTTTACCGTCTAAGAAAATTTGAGCATCTTTATCTAATAAACTCTGAACGTATTTAGATGACAACGTTTCATATCTTTCGTCGAACTTGCCGTCTATTATACTTTTTAAAACGTTAGCGTTAAAGTTTAGTAGTTGAATATTATGTTCCCATTGAAAAGGCCGAGCTTCTGTCTCGCTAAAGTCTAGAGTAAAAGAACTTAAAAAAGCACCTTGTCTAGACAGCCCAGGTTTAACGTTTGTTTGATATTGTAACAACCTAGCCACGAAAGATATTGCTTCTAATCTTTCTTTTGTACCGTCTTCATGTTGGTTTACAAAAGCATTTATCTTTTTGTACAAGTAGTCTCTAGCAAACTCTATACCTTCTCTTCTTTCGTTTAAATTAAAACTTTCATTAATCTTATCTGCTAGTTTAGCTATTTCTATAGAGGAATCATGATCTATACCCATGTCTTTGTTCCAAGCTATTATAACTTCTTCTATTTTCTTTTCTTCTGCTGGAGTTAAAGTTTCTACATTTACTAGCTCAAACTCTTTTGTTGTTTCGTTGTATTTTACAAAATCGTTAATATCAGTATTACGAATAAGCTTATCCATCATAAAGTCCATACTGTACGCCGCTGGAACTGTTTTACCTTTTGAGTTGACACGTGTTCCAGAGCTAAAACCTGTTACAGTTGTGTTACCAGAAAAGAAATATCTTACCGTTTTAACGTCTAAGAATCTTGGGTCCATAGTTTCAGAAAGCTCACCCATTAATTCAAAGAATCTTTTTTCACCTTCTTTAGTTTTTAAATCCATCAACTTTACTTCGCCATTAGTAAGTTTTTTAATAACTTCGTTAAAATTCGGAAAAAACTCAAAGCCGATGTTTTGACCAAATTTAGAATCTATTGCTTTAGCTAGTTCTTCCATACTTATAGATCCGTATTCGTCAAAGATGTTTTTAACGTCTTCTATAATGACACCCATAAAACCTTTAAATTTATCGTCTACTTCTTCGTCTAAATACTTGTCTAACAACGGAGCCATATCACTACCTTTGGTTTCACCGTTTTCAGAAACAAAGTCTCTTAATTTACTTACCTCGTCTATAACTCCTGGTGTTAACTCCATTATAGATAACTTGTTTTCAGGATTTAAATCTAAAGCTTCTGTTACCCTAGCTAAGTAGTTATCTACTTTTTGATGTCCTTGAAGTTCGTTGATGTTTTCTGTTTTTTCTAAATTTTTAGAATCTTCAAGATGGTCTATAACATAATGTCTAGATAGTGTTACTGCTAAAGCGTTTATCAGCCCTGTTTTTCTAGTACCTTGCGTAGAACGCCCAACGTTTTCACCAAAGAAAAAGTCTAAAAACTCTTCTTTAGTTATATCTTTTCTTTTAAATAATCTATTATTGTCTGGTCTTACTTGTCTACCTTGCTCGTCTAGTACGGGCTCTATAAACGCTTGGAAGCTCTTATTTAATATAGACTGAGGTATGGCATCATAAATAGCTTTCCAAACTTCTATAACGTTTCCACCTTTATCTGTATAATTAGATTCTAAGAAAGCTTTAAATTTAGCGGCAGATCTACCACCCATTAATTCTCGTATAACACCGTTAAGCTCTGCTCTAACAGCATCGTTAACTACTGTTTTAAATTTTAAAGAAGTTACTGCTGGAAGTTTTGTACCAAAAGTTTTCTCTACAGCTTCTCTTATTTTTTCTTTAATACGCTCTTCTACTCCTAAGACAGTGGCTAATTGTAAGTCTATTTGATTATCTATGAAGAAGTCAAAATCCATGTTACCATCTTCGTCGATCATCTTTGTTGTTTTTTCTGTGATCTCGGGTTCAAACTCTTGTTTTAAAACGTCAACGGCTATTTGTTTTATTCTCTCCGGCCAAAATTTGTTCAAGAACATAGATAGAGTTGCTTCTTTTTCTGTTGTTTTAGAGTCTTTTTGTTTTTTGTGCTTAGCGTTATATTCTTTGGTTATCATCTCCATTAAACCTCTCTTCTCTGTTACAAACGCATTTGCTAGTTCGTTGTAATCAAAACTAGGAAAGCCTCGGTATTTTCTAATAGCTCTATCTAACATGCTGTTCGGTATAACATCAAATGCTCCAGTGTCATAGTTATACACGCCCCCGTATAAAGATATTATATCTACAGTTCCGTTTACACCGTCTTTAGCCCATATAGCGTCAACTTCACTAGCTAAATTTTCCATTATAGACATCATAACAACGTGATCGTCCTCTTTTGTTTTAACTTCTTTTTCTTCCTCAGGATCGAGTATAACTTTTAATTTCCCTGCATTTATCTTTCTTTGTAAAGACTCTAGGTAAGTTACTATATCTTCTGGTCTTTTAAATAAATTACCAAAACCATAATCAAGACCAACAAACTCAGCCAATCCTTGGAAGAAAGATCTTACGTGGAACATAGCGTTAATATCTGTCTTAGTAATATATCCAGTGGCTAACAAATCAGAGAGCAACATAACAAACTCCTCGTAGTCGTCTTGATTATTGTTTTCTTTTTTATATTTAGCAATTCTATTTCTTACCAACTCCATTTCTTTATTGGTAAGTTTTCCTTGCAAGTATCTATCTAACTCTTCTAAAGACTCTCTTAAAGATTCGTTTAAAATTCTTTTCTTTTTGATTTTATCTGCCTCTAAAGACGTGCTTTCAACTTCTTCTACTGCTTCGATTCCCTCTTCGGTTTCTGTTACGTCAAAATCGTATTCATACGTGACTAATCCTTTTTTAAACAAATAATAATGTATATACTCGTGAAGAGCAGCGACAGTCGCATAAGCAGCGTTCATTCTTCTCGCGGTAGGAAATAATGATAATTCAGGAGCGAACTCGAACTTTATAGCGTTTAATTGGTTGTTTGTAAACACATATATACTATTCCCTTCGTTTACAGCAAAACTTTTGGTGATACCATTTATTATTACGTTAGCATCTTTTGGAAACCTTTTTCTTATAGCGGCCTTATCTTTTTCAGTAAGCTCATATATTTTGTTTCCATCTTTGTCAAACTTACCTAAATGGACAATTTTATAATCTAACTCATAGTAGTTAAGATCTTCATCTTGTTCTGCCATTGCTTTTATGGCTCTATTGTAAAACTTAGTTAAACCCCAATTATAAGCAGCTACACCTGGGTTAGCGGCGTCTTTAGTGTCCTCTATAGTTTTATCGCTTTCTTTGTTTAGTATCTTATCTTTTTTGTTTTGCAACTCTGTTATTTCCTGTACTAACTTGTCCCTAAGTTTTTTATCTGGTCCAAAAGCTTCTGCCATAGAACTAAGTCTACTTACTCTCTCATCTATTTGTCTCTGTATTGAAAAAGCTTCTTTCATCTCCTCCATAGTCAATTCGTCTAACTCGGATAGATTCATGAAGTTTATCATATTAGACTCCTCAAGCACCTCGCTTATTCTTTTGTTTATTTCTTCAAGCTCCGCTAGTCTGCTTCCGCTTTCGTCTTCCATGATCTCTTTCTTCGTTTCTAAAAGACCGTGCAATTCTTTAGCTAGTTCTCTTTGCTTAGCTCTTGATCTTTGCGTACTAACAGCATCGTTAAAAACATTTAAACTTTGTCTTACTGTTCCAGGTCCCTGTATAACCAAAGTAGTCCAAACGGTATTATCCCACCATCTTCTTTCATCTAAACCTTTAAACAAACTAATGTCGTCTCCTAAATAGTACTTATCCCATCCGTTGTGAAGTATTTCAACTAATACTTCTTGAGAAACATTAGACATATGGTTAACAACATTGAGAGAAACTAGATTACCAAGACCAGCTCCTCCAGCTAATCTTCTGTTGTTAAATCTACGTAAACGTCTTAAAAAGAAACCATATCCAAGAGTATACTCCGTTAACACCTCTGTGAGGCCCTTGTAGATTCCCGATGCGTAAATATCAAACTCTGACAGATTGCTCATTCTATCAGCTTCATTCATCAAGTTTCCATAGTAGAACTTATCTTCCTCTGTCTCTGCTAAATTATAAGCAGCTTTATAAAAGTCAATATATTTTTTTGCTTCATTCCTCCTGTTTTCTAGTTTAAAAACTTCATTTCCATATCCTGTAGCAAAAAATGGAATAAGCCAACTAGCAGTAGTACCGCCAGTTAACGCGCTGAACGATATAATAGATAGCGTGGGCGCGGCGTCAGCAAAAAGTCTACCTTGTATTCTAGTATCCCACGTAAACAAATTACTAAAAAACGATCCTCTAAAGGTAGTGTTATCAAAATCTACGTTAAAAGTGTTGCTAGGCCTAAAAGCGTGGACTAAGTTACCATTAATATCCACTCGCGTTCCTAGGTTGTTGTGCTTAGTTATTTGTTGTGTTCTATCAAGAAGCAAGACGTCTCTAACTAGCATACCTAAAGGATATAAAATACCTTTCTCGATGTTGTGTATCGCTAGATCCCAGTCGTTATAATTAGTACCAGCGATTCTACGTATAGGTTCTTGTTTGTCTGTTATTTCACATATTTCTACTAAAGTTTCTATTTCAACTTCTAGTAAGTTTTTTAAATATTTTAGTCTTTTGTGTAAATCATTAATACCAGTTTCTTCCATAGCCTCATCTATAGCTTGAGCTTCCAGTATAATGTCGTTATATTTTCTTATATCCTCTTTAGTGGTTGGCGTGGTTGGATAAGAAGCTAACATGTCCATTAACTCTCCTAGTCTATCTGTCAGCTCCTTTGGAACACTAGACAAATACTTTTCCATTTCTTTTTCTGCGGCTTTTTCAATCTGCTCTATTCTCTTAAACGCATCCTTGATATGCTTGTTGAGCTTTCTAGTGGTGTAATTAGTAACACGATTAATATCATAAGAACTAAGCTCGGCAAACGGCTTGTAAAAACTATGTCTAGCTCTCAAGTCAGCCTCTACACTTTTTCTGCTCTCAGGGTTCATGTTTATTCTAGGCTCATAATATACACCTTTATAAGTCGTAGGTTGCAGAAGATGCTTACCTGTTAGTTTTCTATAGGTATCCTCATCTTTTATTCTTTCTTGCTCCCATTCGTTGTACAAATTAAAACCAGTAACATTGTACATAGATTTTTGGTAATCTAATATCTCTGTAGGCGTTAATTTCTCGTTAAACAAATGTACCATTTGCGTGTTGTATTTCCTTTGAAAGTCCTCAATACCGAACCAATTAGTTGGAGTATGGTCTTCGTTTATGTCAAAAGTACTAAGCTTCATCCAGCCTTGAGGATCAACATAACCATCTACTTGAGATTTTTTAGCAACCCAATTTAAATAATTTTTATAAGCCTTAGTTTTGTCCTCTCCTATAAACTTTATTAATTCTCCGTAGTATTTATCGCTCCCTCTAAGTAAGTCGCTGTCTTCCAGATCTACATCAGTTCCATTCCAAATTTCGTAACCTTGCTCCTCTGCGTATTTTTCAAAATTCTCTATGGTATCTGTCCAATAAGTCTCACCCATCTTTTCCAGCATTTTAGAGTCAGTGTCTATTGTTTGAGAAAATATATCTTTTACTAAATTTAAATTAGCCTGTGCAGGAGTTATAACAATTTGTTTATCATTTACTTCTACCTCCGGGAAATCAACGTTGTATATATATGTTTCTTGATTACTTCTACCGTTGTTTATATTTCCTATCGCGTCTCCACCGTAATTAGTAGCCTCAAATATTTGTGGGATTAATTTTAAATCTCTAAACTGTTTGTTTTTAAATAATTCTAATTCTTGTTTAAGCCCATCTAATTCTTCCTTTATATCACCCTTCATCTTGGTATTTACTTGACCAAAACCTTTTTCTTCAGAGATATCGTACTGATTTTGAAGCTGCGTGATTCTAGATTCTATGTTAGTTACTATAGATTCGAACTGACCATCACCACCTTCTTCTTCAGGTATCAACGGGTTGTAAGACACTTCAATATCTGCTTTGTTTTCAACCTCTCTCAAATATTTTTCTACTTCAGATATTTCAAATTTGTTTAAATCTTTAAAAAACTCACCTGTAACCCTTCCTTTTTCTTTATTAACACGCTCCATGATTTCGTTGTTTACAAAATCATTGTCTGGTAAAGTGTCTGTTTTTTCGTACTGCTCGTACTCCTTCCAAAGTTTTTTAATATCTTTCTTAGTATAGCCCTGCTCGTTTTTATAATAATCAAAAAACGCCTTTTTAAAAGGTATTTGTCTTTCAAGACCTTCTTCTTCTAAAAACTCATCTGACAAATGGGATAGGTCAAAACCTTGTCTTCTTTTAATTTGATTTATCTGAAAGTACGAATCTGCGGTTGTTTTCTTAGAGGACTCTGTAATTGCGTCTATATCAATATTGTTGTATAACTCTTTTAAACGTACCACATTGTCTTGTAGTTCTGTTGACACGTTCATTGGTCCTAATATAGATTTTACTTTATCTTTAAATCTACGTTTCTTTGTTTCGTTTTCTTTAGTTAAGTCGGTTACTTTAATCTCCTCAACATCAGTCTCCATCGCCGGTTCTTCTAAAGCAGGCACTTCAGTTTTAGTTTTTGGCTCTACTGTTTCAACTTCGTCTATGTCTTCAGAAGGAGATTTGAACACTTTGTTATTATCGATTTTTTCGATATTATCGTGCTCAGATATAACAGAAGCTATTTCCTCTTCTGATCTACCATCGTCTATCATAGATTGTACTATTTCTTCTAAAGCCATATTAAATTTTATTTTCTATATTTGTTTATTAAGTCACCAGCAGACAAACCTTGGCTTGTAAACTTAGAAGTTTCCATTCCAATTCTTTCTTTAGCCATGTTGACTAATCCGTTTTTAACTAGATCTTCTATAAGGTCTATATTGAATCTTTCGCTTTCAGGCATAATTTGATCTAAGTCCATCATAACGCCATTTTCTTCAGCTTGTTTTTCTAATTTATCAAATAATCCAAAGTCGTAAAACCAAGAAAGTAAACTTTCTTTACCTTCGGTTACGCCTTCAATAACAGCTTCCAAAGCTCCCTCAGAAATCTTACCTCCTTCTTTGTTTGTTTTTTTCATATCTTCTATGAAACTATCCCACACTTTGTATCCTTGGAAGTTTTTAGCAAAAACATTTCTATCTAAATCTTTAACCGTCCAAACATCCTCTATACCATCTGCTTTAAAATACATGTCTCCCTCTTCTGATATACTCATGTTTATTTTATCAGATCCCATATATGTCAAATCGTACTTACGTTGATCTCCCTTGTGGCTTCCTTTTGATATTAAATTATTAAAGCTTGATTTTTCAAATTGACTAGACTTATTCATGTCTACCCATCCTCCATACTTAGTATTCATCGATCCTAAATTACCAACTAAATTTTTAACGTTATCCATCCACTGATCTTTAAACTCTATTTGACCATCGTTGAGTGCGTTAATCATATTTTCTTTTGCTTTTTTTAAATAGTTCCTAACAGTTGCCTTGTGCTTAGGGTTTTTTAAAACATCAATTTGATTAGTTGACGCAGAGCCAAAAGTAGAGTTTGCTACATGATTTTTTTTCATATCATTTAGCTTTTCCTCTGGCAAAGAGCCCCAAGTATCATATATAGTGCTTCCTACCGCCCCTTGTCTCACGTATGGCAAATCTCCAACCTGCCTCCTCTGCTGCATAGGGCTAGAAGTAGGTATATAGCTTTCTCGCGTTCTTGACTTTAAAGCAGAGTATTTTTTAAAAGCAGTTCCTTTTTTCTTACGCGGAGAAACAGGTTTTTCTTTCTTTTGCTCTGCGACTAATCGTCTATACATCTTTGGGTCCATACCTCTACTTCTTAAATAACTATCAGAGTAAGGAGGCCCAATTTCCAAAGGTTCTTGTGATGTAATTTTTTTACCTTTTTCTCTTTGTGGTAAAGCGCTTTTTTTCTTTCCGTCTCCATATATTTCATTCCAAAGAACCCAGTCTGGATTAATAATAAACTTAGAGCTTTCACTGTCCATTATAACTCGCCTTGGCTCTTTACTTGGTACTTTATTTTCTTTCTTTTCTGGTTTTTTAGTAGTGTTGTTATCGCTTGGCTTTTCCTCTTCTTCTTGTTTCATTCTTTCGCCCATTATAACCTTAGCAACGTCTTCTACGGCTCCTCCCCAATCAATAGGATCTACCATAGTACTACCAGCCCCACCGGAATACTTATACGTTTCGGCAGACTGTCTTATTAAAGCTTCGTTTACTTTTAGTGCGGAACTATTATTTTTTTTGGCCATATTACTTATTTTTTTTCATGTTCTTGTAAAAAGTAGGTCCATGCATTTTGAAGCCACTTTTACCAACACCTCCTTTCATAGTAAAAGCAGAAGTTATTCCAGCTCCTATATCGCTTATACCTTCGGAAACTTGGTCTCTAGCTCTTTGTCTAGCGTCATCAGCTCCAATTTTTCTTCTTTGAGCTAATCCCATCATAGTTTCTGTTTTATCTAAAGACCTATCTTGTTCTAACATTCTACCGTATCTTTCTTTACTTTGTATTTTAGACCCTTCTTTAGCTGCTAATTGCTGGTTCGCTGCTTCTTGTTGACCAATAGAAGCTGACGCCCTAGCCGCTTGTTGAGAACCTTGGTTTGCCATTGCTTGCGCTAAACCAGCAACTCCACTTCCTCCAGCCGACCCTTGCATACTTTGTAATATGTTGGCTTGGTTTTGTTGATTTTGCTGTGCCTCAAATTCTGCTTGTTGGGTGTTCACAGTTAGATCTTCAAAAGCATTTTCCATATTAGCATAAGGATTACTAACGTCAGCTCCTTCTAAATCTACTTTACGCCTAGCTAATTCGTTGTTAGCTTGCCTTTGTTCTTCTATTCTAGCTTTTCTACCTTGGTTTGCTGCTACAATTTTTGTAATTCCAGAAGCCGCGGCCATACCTACCATTATCCAACTCATAATTATTTATTTTAAATTTCCTTTATTTTTTAACAACTCAACAGTTTCTAAAGATATTTCTTTGTCGGTAAAATCTTTAGCTATTACTTCGTTTTCTATATCTTTTAAATCTGTACTATCTGTAACGTGGACCGTTATAAACCTGCAATCCGTATGTGTATATATAACTCTTTTAGTGCCAGCAAGAGTTATACCGTTATGAGGTGCTTTTAAATTAACAACACCGTCTTCAGTTAAAATAGACATCTCTCCTTCGACTAAAAAGTACGGATGTGTTTTTTTATGTATTTTAGTGATTATTAATTCGTCAGCTGGGTTAAATATTTCTCTAACGTAACAACCATCAGCAAAAGAATGTTTTACTGGGTTAAGTTTTTCTAATTCTTCTCCAGTTAAAGCTCCTTCTATATTTTTTAACTGATTCTCAAATTCAACAATTTTGTCTCTATAATCTTGTTTTCTTCTAATTATCTCACCAGCTTCCCAAGCCTCTTCAAACGTAAAACTATGTTTTATATCTAGCTTTTCCGTCATTTCTACAAATTGTTTTCTTGACTCTTCTTTTGTTAGCGGGTTTTTATTTATCTGATCATTTATATCTTTCATTTCCATACGACTAAATTAAATTTATATCAATATAGTCACAGTTTTTAGTGTTTATTTACTACTTTCAAAGTAGTTGGCCGATACAGAAAACAACTCTCCAGCTTCATTAGGGTCGTCATTAACTAATTTTATTTTAGCGAAATACCCTAAAAGACTAGACATGTTGGCAGAGTTATCCTTGCTGAACATTATAAAATCAGAAGTCGAAGGTGGCGCTGTCGACGAGTCTATATTGCAAACTATATTGTTCACTCCCACGGAAATCACAGAACCAATTCTTACTATATTCGAACTATCACCCGTGTCAAAACCACCTAATTGACTAGTGTCAACATAATACGCTATGTCGTTTATTTGAACTGAAGACTGTACTACTCCTGAAAAATTTAAAGTTATTGTTGGCATATTATCTGTATTGTACTGTTATTGTTCCATATCCTGCTTCGTCACTATCAACTCCTCCAACCGTGGCTTTGTATACGAAAGAGTCTGTTCCACCTCTTTCCATAACGTATCCTTCGTTTACTGTGTATCTTATTCTACCATTGTCCCAAGCGCTACCAGAAGCACCGTAAGCAGATAAAGTCCCATGTTCTGGTGGTTCAACTGTAGAAAGAGTCTTGCTAGCTTTATTAGTGTCTTTGTCGATAGATCTAATGTCCAAGTCTAAAAAACCAATGTCTCGATCGACGTATAGAACTATACCACTGTTCTCTGGGTCAGCAGAAGGAACAGAAGGCTTTACGGTGATAAAGTTATCAATATCAAAAAGTATAGTTGTATTAGCCGTAGGATGCTGTGTTATATTACCCGTTATTGTAGCTGTTAAAGTAGCGGTACCACTACCAGATATAGTAGGACTTAATGTAATCTGCGTGTTGTTCGTGTTACCGTCAGTTGTTGACGTTGTATTAAACTCAAAGTCACCGTAGTCATCTTCAGTAGCGCGTAAGGGCTGTCTATTTATATATATAACAGATCCATCTGCTTTTGTTATATTGCCGGTCCAAGTTGGTATTTTTCTTGTTGTTTTTATACCACCTCTAGCTACAGAAGTTATATTTGTTAATCCACTAGCTAGCGTTAAACTAGAGTCTGTCGCATCTGAAGTAAGCGTTAAAGTTTTGTTAACGTACTGATAAATAGTGAAAGAGGTAGTTACGTTTTCTTCTACTGTAGTAGCTAAATATGATATTTCATTTGTAGTTGGCGTTACCACTATGTCGTACGAGACGTCTCGTGAAGAAAGCGGGATGTTAAACAAGGTTTTGTAATAACCAGTGGAATCTATAGTTTGATCTCTTAAAGCGTTGTTCTTAGCGCTAAACTCACCGTTTTCAAAATCGTAAGTCTTTAAGTCACTACTTCTAGTTATTGTTACGGAAAAAGTAGCGGCTGATTTCGAACCTTGAACAGTTAGCGTTCTAGATCCTCCTCTGTCGCCTAGATACTCATCTGAACTTAACGTAACCTGTGTTATTTTAGGTTGAGAAGTCACGGTCATAGGTGTCGTGCCACTCATTTGTGCCCAATCAATAATATGTTGACCACAAGAAATATCGTTAGATCCTATAAACTTAACAGTAAATTCTTTAGCCACGCATCTTCTAGCTACTAGCCCGCTTGGACCCCCGAAGTTAGTTATATGAACAGAAGAAAAATTTAAAACATCTCCTGTAGACAAGGTGTTAGATTCAGACATGTATACTTTAGAATTAGCATGATCTACTTCTGTCACCCTTATGTCAGCTCCCCAAAAAGGCCAACATAGCGTAGCGTTGGTTGGACTAGGATTTTGCAATGGATCGTAAGCACAACTAATAAGAGAAGTACCTGTTACTTGCATACCTGGTATTATATCTGTAGTGTCACACTCTATAACGTTACTAGAGTTTGTAGGAGCTGTTAAAGTTTTATCTACATTGTAATCTGTAGCGGTTTCTTCTATTATATAACCACCTGAGTTAGATGCGGCCTGATTTAACACGTAAAAAGGAACTACTTCAAAACTCTTCTGAGGACCAGTCCAAAAAGTTTTCTTAAACAACGTTGTTACTACTCCAGAATCTATTGTTGCTTGACTTTGGCTAACGGTAGCTGTATCTGCTCCCGGTGTAACAGTGTATCCTCCAACGCCGTTTAATGGGCTAGTCCAAGTAGTGTTGTTAGCTAAAGAAGTTGTTGTTAACAAAGGTTCGTCAGCAACGTCCATGAAGCAAGATAAGCACTCAAGGCCTCCAGGTATACTTTGAACACCTGGTGATATAGGAGAGCCTGTTTTGGGCCAGTAATTACTTGGACACTGAGCCTCTGCCTGTACTTGGTTCGTTAAACAAATGTTTATAGATTTATTAGAAGCACGCCTAGCTTGACCGTCAATATCTACTGTTAAATCTAAGTTACCAGTAACGACAGCTTGTTGGTCTAAGTAAACGAACACCTCTACTATATTACCGGTAGTATGAGGAACCCCTGTAGTTCTAGCTACACTTGGGTTTGGTTCGTTACTATCGTAATCTCCAAACGTAACCATAGTAACTTCAGGAGACGTTACTCCTGGAACAATATCTATAGTAAAATCATTTGCCCCAACTACAAAACCAGGGTTAGGCGATATATATAGCTTTGCGGCGTTAGGAAGACTTGCTCCTGACGCTACGTTAGTTATTTGTACTTCGGATACCGTGTAATTTGTAGTTGAACTGTGTCCCATTTATTTAATTTTAATGATCGCTAGGATCGTCTTTTATTGTTATAGTGAAAGCTGTTGGACTCGGGTCTATAGGTCCTCCATTGTCGTTGTTCATAGTTATAGAAGAAGCCTTGCCGATACCTTGGAAAGAAAACTCAGACATGTCTATGTTAGTATCTGACGCCGAGTTAAAGTATGTTTTTTCTCCACGCATAGCAGCGAACCATTTCCCTTCTTTTTCTTTAAACTCTAGTTCATTACCACTTTGTAAGTCTGTTTCTATCGAGCTCGCAAACCAACCATAGTGATCAAAATTATTATAGTACTCCGCGTCAAATTGATTATTGTTGTTAATATCTGTTCCTGTAAGTACGTTTTTTGATATTCTACTTTGAGTCCCTGAATAACTAAGAGACAATAAACTTTTTACAACGTCAGGAGAACCATTAAGATAAAACTCTATTTCAGAGGCTTTTTGTTCTCCATAGAAATTGTTTCTCAAACTGTTTGTTCTATGTTCCCAAAGATAACCTGAAGAGTCGTTGGTATGATAAGTGCTGTCTGGCAAAGTATAAAATTTATTATTTAAACTTAACCCGCTGTCTATTATCCAAGATTTAAAACTAATCCACCCGTTAGTTTTGTCTGAAAAGGTAACAGTATAGCTCTCCGTTTGTTTACTGCTATTACCACTAGCTTGATTAGAGTTCAAGCCTGTTGTTTCGTCAAAAGGACCTGTTAAAGACCATTTAAAAGTATTGAAATCTTGAAAACCACTATAACCAACCAACCAATTTAAAACTACTTTATAAGTACCAGAAACAGCGTCATACGTTATGCTTTCTATAGAATAAACAGTTTCAGGTTGATGAACGTAGCTCCAGTTATTTGGAAAATTTTGAAACGCATTAACATTAGAAGCTAAACTAGGATAGTTTGCGTGTAAATAAGTTTGATACAAGTAAACGTTGTTTGCTCCATTCGTATTTAACGAGCTTATTAAAGAGTTCCAGTTTGAAGTAGAATCAAAAGCTGGAGCTAAAACATGCCCAGATGTTATTTTATCAAAGTATAAAGTTATAGGATTTGTTAGGTTTGGATTATTACCATTTGGAGATGGTATACCATGCTCTACTCCGGTTGGATGCGTTGGTGTTCCAGCCGCTATACCAGCCCAGCCTCTTTCGTGCGGCGTTATAGCTCCAACTGTTCCAGCTGCTGCTCCATTTGGATTAGCGATGTTGTTATTAAAAGCACCAGTTTCTATAGCTTTAGCCCAATTATCTACTAAGCCACCATATCTAAACCAGTTACCCAAAGCGTTTCCGCTTGAAGGAACCTCGGTTGTATTGAGCACTAGAGATGTAGTCGAAACAGTAATGTCTCTTGGATTTGAAGTTAAAGATTTTAAAGATATATTATACGAAGATTTTTTATCGTCGTAACTACCAACTATCTTCTTAGCGTGAGTTAAGTGGTCGGCGAAAAAGTCCTTCATACCATGTTCTGATATTGGCGTTAAACCATCTTTAGAAAGTCTTAAAACAACTCCTCTTGCTTTGTCTGAAAAATAAGATCTATAAGCTTGGTAAGCAAAAGATTCTGGATTTTTAGATATACCATATTCTCCAGTGTAGGGTATAACTTGCCCCAATACTTTGTTTGTCGCCGTTAAATTAGTGTTACCATCAGCGTTAAAAACCGCGTCTTTTTCTGATAATATTTTTAAAACCTTATCTTCACATAAAGCAACTATATCAGTGTCTCTAGAGTGAAGTTTTTGTATGCTACCAAATCTAGGATTTAAATCTTTAGTTATAGGTTCTGCTTGTATAAATTGATTTAGATTATTTACACCGCTAATAGAGTTATATATACCGGAGTATATTAAACCGTTTGACCTTCTTTCTTCTTTATATTGCTCTGCCAAGGTCATAGACGCTTTAGGTCCTTTATCTATCATAACCGCGTTGTAATCATCTCTAATTCTATTTGACTCAACTCCATTTCCAAACGCGTAACAATTAAACCAACTTAAAGTGTGTTTTTTGTCCCAAATTTTTCTATCTAAAATAACACCGTTTGTTCCTGACAACGCGCTTATTCTAGCTCTTGTAATACTTCCGTCGACTCTTTCAAAAGATAGAATGTCGCTTTGGTTAAGCAAAGTGTTTACATTAGAAAGCGTAACGGTGTTGTCACTCCAGTCTGTTACGGTTGTTCCTGTGGCTAATGTTGAGCTAGGGTTTTCTACAGTGACAATAGACCCGTAATTAGCAAAAGATTCGTTTGTGTCAGCGTTTAGTTCTAAAGGAAAGGCTTGACTTGATTCATAGTAAATATCTAAGTCTATATTTTCTTTTGGCTCTGTCTCCCATATTGCTGGGTTCGTGCTTGAATAAGAACCATCTTCATCATAAAACACGTCTATTATCTCTATAGTATTAGTATAGCTATTTTTAATAGTTTGTGTTAAAGCTACGTTAGCATTCCCTAATTGAGAAGATGTTAAAGCATGACTAGGTTCATTGTGCTCGATACTACCAGTATCAACGCCTGTTGAGAAGTTTCTCGTAGGATCAAACATTGCTGGAGGTAACTGTGCCCAGTTAGAATCAGGGTGCCAGTGTGGTAGTAGATTGGCGAAAGCAGGATTAGAGTAGTACTTGTCTACATTAGTGTTTGCTACACCGTTGATGCTCACCGTGGTTAACTGTGAGTCTTTTACCCAACCCTCGTCCGATGTTGTGAAGTATAGATATAGTCTACGAGACTTGTTATCGTCCTCGTCCCAGTGATTTGCGTTTCCACCAGTAAGCCAAGCATTAGCAGAGCTATAATTTAATATACCTCTACCGTTTGTGCCAGCGAATGGAGGTCCTGGATCACCAGAGTCGGCATAACCAATTACTTTGTAAATAACACCGTCTGGATCGTTCTGCCATCTAAACAGCGTTCCAACAGCTTTTAACTGATTCCAAAATGTGTATTGATTCGTGTTTATTAAACTAAAAGCTTCGGCTTCTTTATAGCTAATACCTTCTTCAAGTTTAGATACCGATATCTCCATACACGCCGCTTGCCAAGACACGTTAGTAGCTGTGCCTGAAAAATGCATACTACCTAACGTAGGCGATCCGCTCATATTCCAAGGTCTATTACCTCCAATACCATAGCCATCATCAGCAGGGAAATTACCACCAACACCAGCGTAGAAACTACTATTAAGATTAAGGCTAGGATTAAGTATGTGGTTTAAATAACCAGGTAACGGGACGGCACTTCCTTGGCCAACCAACCCTCTAGATTCTGCGTCTATAAAAAAGTCTGTTCTATTCCAAGCCTCTTGCCACCACTCGGCATCTCTACCTTGAGTATTGTTTAAATAAAAGTGGTGTTTAGCAGATTTAATAGCGAATTGAGGCTCTGAATCTAGAGTTCTAAGTATATTAGTTGACAAAGCAACGTCTTTATATATTTTAACAAAAAATCTACCATCAAACTCAGGCTTTTCTTTAAATATGTTTTTAGCTATTTCAAGTTCTAATCCCGATACTAAAGCTCCATTAGAATCTAAAAAAACGTTTAGTTCTTCTTCTAGTTTTTTGTCTAAATTAATAAGATAATAATTACCTTGAACACTTTTTTGTATACCGTTAACTTCATACCAATTACTCGAGTTAGAGGAATTCTTTATTCTTAACTTTAAATCTGTTTGCCCTATCGACTCGGCTAAACTAGAGTTTCCAAAAGCAGTTGCATCCGCGTAAAGTTGCGTGTAGTCTTCTAATGGCTCACCACCAGTTATCCAAGTCATAATAACAGATCCAAAGCTACTTATTGATTTTTTTACAAATTGAGGAGCGTTGTCTTCTATTGCTAAAACTTTGTATCTACTAGGTTCTGCTACAAAAATATCATTATCATGCTGCTTCTTCAATATTAAAAACGTATCTTCTTGCACTTTGTTTCTTTCAGAAGAAGGGAAAGAAAGCCACACGTTACCATCCTCGGCATCGTACCAACGATCCATTGCTAAATTATAGTACTCGTTAGAAGTTTCTTTAATAAAAAACTTATAAGTATCAGCCCATTTAGGCGGTTTGTTTTTAACTCTAGCGGTTAGCTTATTGTAATTATCAGCCATACCTTTTGGGACTTCTATTGTACCAACCGTAGCTTCTGTGTTATCATCTATGCTGGAAGGAGCTAAAACAGGAGTTTCTCTTCCATACTTGTCTCTATATACAATACCTAACTGATAAGTTCTAAGAGACTTAACAGATTTACCAGGCGTTTTGACTTCTAAAGCATCAACTACAGCTGATTCCAAACCACCTACCACGTCTATTTTTATTTCTTTATTATTTATATCTACTAGATTATAATTTTGCAAGTAGTTAGCATATATAATTCTATTACCACTCATTTCTTGCCCCAAGGCTTTTCTAGGAACGTTGTCCCATGGTCTTAAAAGTTGGTTAGCCGGAAGCGTAGCGTATATCATTTCTGACTCTATAAGTGTAGACCCTTTCATTAATCCACCCGATCCAGCGGCGTTCCATTCTTCATCTTCGTATAAAATAGTTTTAACGGTATATACGTTTGGAGAGTTTGATTCTTTGTAAAGTATATCTATAGCAACAACGCCTTTTGGCAATAAAGCTGGTTCTAAAACAAAGTCTTGTATTTTTAGCCTTCTTAAGTTGTTAACCATACCAAGATTATATCCTTTTTGAGGTAAGTAATCAAAAGATCCAGGCATAAAGGCTGGTTCTGAAAAAGGAGAGAAAGCTGAGTATTCCCCGTCGGTATACTTATATCTATACCCAAATCTAGGAAACTTAAACTCAAACATTGCTTTTTCTTGATCTAGCAATAAATACCAAGGTATAGGACTAGTAGCGGTAGGAGCGATTAAAGGAGTAGAAGTTATTGAAAGTACTTTAAAATCATATTGATTAAATTGCCCAGCATAAGTACCTACAACTTCTAATCTAATCTCATGTGAAGCGAAAGATGATTGCCCTTGTCCCACTAAAGAATCATTAGTAGCTAAAACAACATCTCCTTCTTTAAAAGAAACGTTAGAAACAGTTTGTTTAGCTATCAACATTTCTCCTGGAGAAACGTTAACTAAAACATTGAAGTTATTTAATTCTGTAAAGTCGTGATTAGAAAACTCCGCGTATATACCATGCACTCTATCTGCTTTAGTGTCAAACATCTTAAGATAGGGAGGTTTTAATGGGGATTTTTTTACAACTGTTATGTGAGATTCGTTTATAAAATCTTTACCTAAGCCGTAATTTATTGTCTGTAAAGAGAAAGTTGTTGGATCTTGTATTTTTAATTTAGTGTGCGTGTTTATATCTACAGTACCTTGTATACATCTATCTATTTTTATTTGTTTTGGTTCGTATTTATTGTCAGTCCAAAATAAAAAATTATCAATAACATTTATACCTGTTACGTATTCGTCTTTTTCGAAGTTTAAAACCCTCTCAGAAGTAAAGGTTACTTGGTCTCCAACGGAAGAAGGAAAGTTATTTAGAATAACATTCGTTACAACTTGCTCTAAATAAACATTATAGTTTTGACCAGAAAGTGTAATTCTAGAAACGTAAACATTGTCACTAGCGGCGTAAGTAACACCTCCTAAAGTACCTGTGACTGTCATGCCTACTCTTATATTGACAGCTTCCAAAGGCGATAAAACAACGTGGTCATTAGAACCTGCTATTAACGTCAATGGAATTTCTACGCTATAAATATCTACTAAAACAGGCTTTTCTGTTTCGTCTTCGGAGTTGTACTCTATAATAGCGTCTTTAAAATTATCTGGAGAAGATACTAAATAATATATTTTATTGGTTTTTTCGTCAGCAATAGAACCAACACAAGAACCTCTCAAGCTAGTTCCTTTAGCTGTGTTACCGACTAAAGTTTGCACGGTACCAACCTCGGAAGCTTCAGACGTAGAGGCCTCAACGTTCAAGGCGTCTCTATACTCTCCGTTAGGCACTAGCCTTTCATCAAGGTCTTTGTTCATTCGACCTTTAATAAAGTTCTGATTTAAATCCGGCATATTATTATTTTATTTGTTTAGACTTTCCTCTAAATACCTGAGTTATTTCTTCTATTTTTATATTAGAAAGTCTTAATTTAGCTTTTCTTGTCTCTGCAAATTTTTCTTTTTTAAATCTAGCAACTAAATATTCTGGCACTTGAGACCTTGTTGCTAACACAGAATGTGCTATATGCTTATACATAGCTTCTTCTGCAAATTTATGAACCTGCATTTCAGCGTCTGTTCCTAAACCGTCGCTTATGTATTTTAAGATCACAGTTTTTCCGTTAATATTAGAGCTAAAATGAATTTTTCCTGTATTTTCGTCTATAAAAAACGAGCCGTTAGACTGCGCGAACTGAGGGTCTATACCATATCTTTGTCCTTTATTGAAGTCGTAAAGATCGTCATCTTCATCGTCGCTAACATTACCAGTGTTTGTGTTTGCTAAAGAATCAGACTTGTATTTATTCCACGTGTCAGACTTGTGTCCTGTAGGGTCTTGCTCTGCTAAATCTTCAAAGTTTGAAGTAGCACTTAAATTGTAATTACTATCGTTATCTGAAAAACCTCCAGACGATTGATCAATTGCAAATGGATTTGATGTTTTAGAAGCTGGATATATAGTTCTTTCAATACCATGCTCATCTGACCAACATATCTTTACATAGTTAACGTAATCTTGCGGTAGTACCATAGTTAAAGATGGTGGTATTTCTATCTCTTGAGATTTTGTAGATTTAAAAGTATCAAAAGAAAGCTCTTGTAAGCCTCTCATAGCGTGAAACTGAACATCACTTCTTTTTATTCTACTTATTATTTTTCCTTCTCCTACATAAGCAACTATAAAGTTATTTATAATATCTTCTAAGGATATGAATTGATAAGAACCAAAATCATCTCCAGAATAATAAGCTTGTTGCGTTGTGTTTATTAATCCCATTTATTATTGTTTTTGTTGAGCTATAATTTGACCTTCTTCTGCCCCAGCTAATTGAGCTAACGCTGGTTTATTAAGCGTTATCCCTGCTAGTTCTAATATTTTTATAACTAAATGCGACTCTTCTGATGAGTGTAACATAAAGTCAGTTGTTTCGTCTACGTTATATAAAGCTTTCTCTCCTACAACTGCATAACCCCATCTAGCATCCGTACCGTTAGACCTAGTAGGAGCACTAAGTATATTGCATGATATTTCAGATGCAGTTGTCGTTAAGTTAGTTGGGTATATTTGCACTTGAGTAGCGTTGACTCTAGTGTATATTGGCCTAGTAGAATTAGGCGCTGCTAATGGCGATGCGTTTATATAAGTAGCTTCGTTCTTTCTTACTTCTTGTACTTCTACAGTTTTAGATGTAGTTACATAATTTACACTACCTAAATAATCGTGTGTTGGTAATGTTGTCAACCCGTTAGCTATAGATGCGGCCGCTTGAACAGTTTCAAAGGGCGCTAATTTTTCGTTTAACAGATCTAACTCGTTAGAGTATTCGGTATCGTTACCATGCTCAGTATGCGCTAGTCTTATATCATGTATATACTGATTATATATAGACATTTGAGCCTGATTAGCCATTAAGTTAAATTCTTGAGGCGTTATATATCCTCTTTGTTCTTTGTTGCATATTGCTAAAACTCTTTGATACACAGTATCTATACTTACCGCCATAATTTATTTTTTATTTGTAGTTTACGATCGCCCCGTAGGGCGACCGCTCTACAGTTAGATTAATTTAATCTTTTTTCTATATTTGAGTAAATCTCCATTCCTTCGTCAGTTTTAAACCAAGCGGCTAAAGCTGAGTACGGGTGTTCTTCGTAGGGAACGTTCATTAATTTTCTACCAGTGCTTTTCCACGTAAAAGTTCTTTGATCTCCTGATAGTTCAATTATCCCTGCTTCCATAGCTCTAATACCGAAGTTTCTCAACATCACGTTTTCATCAGTGACTAATTCTAAGAAAAGTTTAGGACTTCGCTTAGCAAACAACATAAGATCTCTTTTAAGTTCTTTAGAACTCATCTTAGACACCTCAGAACCTTTTTCTACACGCATAACTGCTTCTGCCATATCTACATCTAAGTTGTTAGCAGCATTCATAGCCGCAACCTCAAACTCTAGCCAGTCTAAATGATCCTCAGCGTCTCTAATAGGTTTATGTTCTTTGTAAAGACTATCTCTATGTGGATGATAAAGAGAAAGTAGTTTTTGAAGTGTTTGTTTGTTCTTAGGAACTGTCAACGATCCATCTCTAAAAATAATGTGAGAAAGTCTTTGATCTCCTTTCATCTCGTCAACAAAAGGCGTTCTTTGGTTTTCGCAATACTTCAGCTCTCTTTCATATCCTTTTTCTTCGTCAAAGTAGTATATGTTTGCAGATCTAACGCTTCTACTTATTGGATTTGTAGTACTTGTTAAAAAATAAGTTCTATCTTTTATTTCCCAAGTGTCTTTTTTTGGTGTAGGTAATGGTTTTTCCATAACCTCTGTTTCAACCTTTGGTTGTTCTACAACCTGAGTAACCTCTTCGGTTACTTCTTGTTTTTTTGTTTCTTTTTTCTTTGCCATAATATAATATATAATAAAATTAATAAATAAAAAGGCCGAGGCCGAAGCCCCGGTCTTTTAGTATAAATAAGTGCTTACTTCATTAACATAAAGTTGTTAGCACCTTGAGTAATTAAACATCTTTCAGATAAATAATGTACTTCCATCGCATCTAAGTCAGATGTTACAGCTCCAACGGAACCAGTAACCCAAGTCTTCATTCTTCTATCGTCAGTTTGAGAAGATCTATATCTAACGTGTAAGAATGGTCTCTTAAGATTCTTTCCTAGTTGTTGGTCGTACACTGAAGAAACACCAGCTGGGATAATAACCCCTCTGATAGCGTTAACAGTGTCTAATAAACCACCTCTAGTACCTTTGTCGTTTAAGTATTTGAAATCAGACTTATAGAAGTCATAAGAACCTCTTCTGAATCCAGAGAAACCTAAATTTAAAGCCATATCAGCATCGTTTTCAAACACACCGAAAGAAGCACCTCCAGCGTAACCACCGTTGATACCAGCTAACATGTCATCTATTGCTAAAGAAGTAGATCTGTTTACAAACATCATGTTTTCTTCGATAGAACCTTGTTTATCAAACTCAGCTAAAATAGCGTCAAACTCAGCTAAATCAGTAGCCCAGTTAACACCTGTAACTCCCGAAGTAATGTTACCTCTTGCTTCGATAGCAGCAAACAAACCTTGAGTTCCCCATAAGCCTTCGTTGTCAGTTCCTAAGAAGTTGTCAACACCTGTAGAACCTGAAGCAATAGTTGCATCAACTGATTCTAACATAGACATTTCTAAGTAATCTGCAAAACGAGCTCTAGTGTCTCCCTCAGCTTTTAAATACCACATGTATCCATTTTGTCCTTGCTCACCTGAAACTTCAACCCAACCAATAGCAGACGCATCAGATCCTGAGATCTCATATTTGTCTTTTAATATGATCGGCTTGTTTTTGTAAGTTTGGAACTTTGGAGTGTTAGCACCACTTCTACCGTTATCACCTTTTTTGTACTCAGATCCATAAACAAGCACTACGATAGCTGTTGAACCACCGATAGCAGTTTGTAAATCTACTCCATCGTAAGTAGCTACAGTAACTGTTGCTCCTGAAACCGTTGTTACAATTGCTCTAGCAGTTTTAGTAGCGCTAGTCATTATAACAGTGTCATTAACTCTAATACCGTGATTAGCACCTGCTGTTTGACCGTCAATGTCGTTACCAACATCAAAAGTTTCGTTTGAACCATGCGTAGTTGCATTGTAAGATAAGTGTAACCTACCTTGTTCTGACCAAATAACTTGGTCTGAGGTCATAGCCTCTTCTGCTCCAACTTGAGAAAGGAAACCTGCGATTGTTCTGTTACCGAAAACCTCAGCTTCTTTTTCCATTAAGTCAGGCAGATATTGCTGAGCCCATCCTGCTGTAGCTTCAGCTGTAAAATCTATGTAGTTTGTAGATAGCGTTTGCTTCTGTGGAAGCGGCGTGCTATTTAAACTACCTCCTGGTGTAATTGCCATTTTTTGTAATTTTTTAAATTAATATTTATTTTGTTTTTTTGAATGTAAACTTAGAATAACCACCATCGTCATCTAATGCTCTAAACTTCATTCCTCCAGCCTCGACATTTTCGCCGTGCGATTGTCTAGGATCCATACTCACATTTTTAGCGTTTGCAACGCTATCTCTTAGTGCGTCTGCTTTTCCTTGCTCGTAGAAATGATTAGCTATAGAGTCCGCGTTCATTGCTGTGTATAGAGACTTGTGATAACCCTCTGCGTCTGACATTTCGTTATTTTCGTTCAGAAACTTTCCTACAAAATTATTAATATCAGTTTGAGAATTTTTAATCTCTTCAGCGTTGTTTACGTTGTACCTATATACCTTGTCACCAACTTTGTATTCAAATCCTTTAAACTCGTCATTAAAAACATTATTAGTTTTATCCAAAAATATTTCGGTCATCTTTTGTCCTGTAGCTGATTCCTCGTTGTATTTGTTGAAGAATTCAATAGCGTTCTGCTGATCTTCTGTTAATCTACTTCCAGCTTTTAAATCTTCATAGTATTTAGACTTTAACCCGTCTAAGTGGTTCCTTGCCTGAGCAACTTGCTCCTTCAAGGCTAATTTTTTTCTTTTTATGTCTAACTCTTCTTCAGTGTCTTCGTCGTATAAAAACTTGTCCTGTATAACAAAGTCAACTTCTTCGTTTGTTAAGTGTGGCTTTGTTGTTTTATAGTATTCTCTAAGAAGAGTATCGTTATCTAAATCAGAGTAATCTGTATTAAGTTTAACGTAGTCATTAATATCTCCACCAGTGTCATTCATGAAGCTCATTAACTTTTGAACGTTTTCTGGTAAAACAACCTTAGGAGGTTCTGGAACTTTTTTAACTTCCTTTTTTTCTTTTGTAACTTCTTCTAACAACGGCGTCTCTACAGGTTTTTCAACTTTAGGTTCTTCAACTTGTTTTATTTCTTCTACAGGTTTGTCTAAGTTTACTTTTGTTACCTCTTCTGCTTTTGCTGCTAGATCTTTTAAATCTACTTTAGTAGTATTGTTTTCTGGTTGTTTAGAAAACTTTTTTGGTTTAGATTTTTTAACCTTTAATTTTTCAACAGTATTGTCTACTTTAGGTTCTTCGGCTACTGCCGGTTTTTGTTTTTCTTCTTTCATAATAAAATATAATAATAATTAATAAATGTTACATATTGTTCATCATCGATTGAACTCTATCTTGATCAAACGGTGACTGTTCTTCTTGTTCAAAGTTCTTAGCAGGAGCTTTATCTTGTCTTTGCTCTATCATTTTTGATTGCTGCGTAGCTTGAATCTTTGTTCTTTTATCTTTTCTGTCTTCTTTTTCAACGTCTGCGTTGTTCATTCTTGAGATTTCCGCTTGTTTTAATCTCATGTCGTTTTCAAACTCTAACTGTAAAAGTTCTTTTTTAATTTGAGCTTCTTGCATCATTTTACTAGACTCTAAGTTAGCTTTAAATTCTTCAATTTGAATTACGCTTTGTGTTTTAGTTTGTTCTTTTTGCATTTCCATTTGAGCAGCAGCTTGTTGTTGCTGAATGTTAGCTTGGGCTTGAGACTGTTGGAGTTGCATTTGTTTAACTTGATCTTTCTCCATTTTAATCTTTCTTCTAACTTTTAAAAGTTGATTAGCTAACTTTACATTTTTAACCTCTCTAAGATCTATCGCGTCTTCAAGTTCTATTGTTTGTTGTGCTAAAGCTACTTGTATATTATTTTCAAGCATAGCTTTTTGTTCTTCGTCTGGAGAAAGTTCTATAAATATTCCAAAGTCATATAAGTGTAATTGAGACATTTCTTCAAGTGTAGAAACGTTGTGAGCACCTAAGGCTTGTATAAACGCGTTTCTAGTAGGAGAATACTCTATAATATCAGATATTCTAAGTGATAAAGCCTCTGCGGTTTCAGATGTTAAAAATAAACCAGCTTGTAATATATGTCTTGTCGCTGTGTTAGAGTTTGCTGCCGCTAGCTTTTGAACACCAACTAATGAGTATTTTTCAGGCTTAGAACCATCTGACGCCTCGTTTAGCCCGGTTACATCTCTTATCATTTGTAGATAATAGTTGTATGTCTGTATTAGACTTTGTAGTTTTTGGCCACCACTACCGCTAGATATTTCTTGAATAGGTATTTTACCAGGATTCATATCGCCTTCTGAAGTAAAACTTCTACCGATTACACTACCCGTTTGGAAGAACATGTTTAACGCTTCTTGTGGATTATAATTTGTACCATTACCTAAGTCAATCTCAGCTAACCCATCGGCATCTAAATAAACACCATCAGGAACCATTTTAGATAAAACTTGTTGTAACTTTAAGTGTGTAAGTTGAATCATGTCAGCGAAACCAGTTATTCTACTAACTAGCGATTCGATTTTACCGTTATACATTCTCGGCGCAACTATAGCGTAATTCATTTTAACTTTAGTATAATCACTTTTTGGCCTCATCATGTTTTTAGCCATTTCCCATTTCAAAAGTTTATCAGTACCAACTATCATAGCTCCGTCAAATAAAACTTCTATACATTTATTTAGTTTACCAAAGTCTCCTTTTTTGTCTTCAGGTGGGTTAAAGTTATCGTCTTTTTTAATAGCTTTAGTTCCTCCTGTTTTTGTTTCTTTCATTTTATAAACCTGATTCATATAGGTTTTATAATTAAAGTAGAGAACTTGAACCTTGTTATTATCTTCGTCACCAGTTTGTATATTGTTCATATATCTATTTCTAGTGCTTTTTCCTTGTGATATTTCTTTTAACTCAACGTCAGTAAGTAGTGGAAATTGTTTTTTCAATTCATTGATAGGTATGCTTTTAACCTCTCCAACGTAATATATATCTTCAAAATACGGAGACTCTGTGTAAGAGTAAACCAAATTAGCTGGATCAACATAGTCTATAGTAACACCTTGAGAAGTATTAAAAGATGTTTTTACCGCTCCAATACCTAAGACAGTTAAATCGTAATTAACCCTCTTTTTTGTTAACTCATACCTATTACCTTCCATCAACATGTTGATTGCTTGTTCCTCTGCTATTTCAACACCTTGTTTATACGTTAATTGCATGTATAGATCTAGTTCTTCTTTCGTCCTTGGTAAGTCTGGCCCTTCGTTTTCATTAAGATTAATTCCAATACTTTTCGCTAATTCATTTAGTTCTACCGTTTGTAAATCTCCCATTAAAGACTCCATATACGCAGAGCGCTTACTCACTCCATACTGGTCTTGCGCGTAAGCTTTCACACTGTACATTCTCTCTGAGATGCCATTAACAACAATATCTACGAACTTAGATATAATAGGCACTGGTTTCCAATCTAAGTTTAAGTAGCTTAAGTCACCGTTTATAGATAATTCATTTTTATACTTTTGTATAGATTGTTCTCCTCTAGCATATAGTCTTAAAGTGTGGTAATTATTTTTATTGTTAGCATATCTATTGCTACCATGATAACCATGACTATTTGAAAACCATTCGTTTTCAATTGCTTTACCAACTTTCAAGCCATATTCTAAACTTCTTTTCTCAGAATCTTTAGCAACTTGACTTGGAAAAATATTTTTAATAACTCCAGCCATATTTAATTTTTGATTATTCTTGAAACATCACCTCTATTTGAGTACTTAGCAATGTTTATGTTTAATTTTGGTTTTTCAATTTTCGCGTTAGGTCTATACAAATGCCTATTGCAAGCCATTATGGCTAGTCCGGAACTAATAGTAGCATCGAACTTTGTTCTTTTTGTTATGTCAAATCTAGCCCAGTCATTTAGCGTTCTATTAAAGTACATAGCACCATAATTACCATCGCCTAAATGACCAACGTGACTCTGTACATACATTTCAATAGCAGCAGCGTGAGCCTGCTTGATGTCTTCACTTGAGTTTGGTATCCCACCTATTTCTTTTTCAGCTACAGAAAGTTTGTTCCATAACTTGTCCGGTCTGTTCATAGAGTAACCTCTATAACCTCTTCTTCTAAAGTGATACAAAAGTCTAGGTTTGTTGTTCTCACACAATAAAGGCATACCATAAAACACACATGCCATCAATACATCTTCAAAGAATATCTCCGCTGTTTGTGGTCTTGCTACATATTCTAAAAAGAACTGATTTGGAGGGGCGTCTTCCATTGAAAACTTAGTTAAACCGTGTAATGCTCCGTTTGATCCTCTTCCGTCTACTGTTCCTGATATGTCGTAACTATCGCACCCAAAGGCTCCCATGTGTTCATTTGCTGGGTATTTTATCCCTTTCTTTTCTATACTCTTGTTTTGTAAATGTTGAGGTGGCGTCCAACTTATTTTAAACCTACCTTTTGGATCTGGATAAAATATAACTTGCGTGTCTTTCACTCCATTAACCCATTGGAAATTTCCAGTGCTTATATTCGCAACGCTACCTACTCCTTCGTTGTAATCTATTTGCTCGTAAAGTTTAACTAGATTAAATATACTGTTTTTAGCCTCATCCCTAAACGCGTGCTCTGTTGTTCTTGGAAACTGTCTATAAAACTCGTTTAAGCCATCGTGATCAGATTTTAACCCTTCAACTTCGTTTTCCCAGTGTTCTATTATACCGTAATCTATTAATTCACCATCTGGTCCGAGTACATCATTATCTGGACTATTAAAAACTGGATATCCGTATTCGTCAATAAATCCTTCGTAGTTCCATTCCATTGGGATAAACAAAGAATATAAACCAGATTTTGTTTGTCCATTACGATTTCTTGAGGTAACATCTGAAGCATTGTATAGTTTTTTAAAGTTGTCTCCTCCTTTGTCAAGGGCGTTAGAAGTTGAGCCCATCATACATTTTCCTACTATTCTACTACCTAATCTTAAACAGGTTTTTGTAACCCTCCAGTTGTTTAATATATTGTCTGGTCTTTCCCATTTACCGCTTTCATCGTGCACTAATAAGTTTAATTTTTCACCATCATAACTATTGTCTCCTGTGTTTTTCCAGTCTATAGTCGTATCTAGTCCTTTAATATCTTCGAGCTGCTCATTCGACGTGATCTTCTTTCTTGTAAACTTACTAGCAGGTACTCTGTAAGCAAGTTCGGATTTTGGCCGATCCATACCATCTTGGATAGGTTTAAAAAAGAACGGATAATTAATCGATATAGGAACAACTTTATCTGTAAACATTTTTTTCGCATCTGCACCAGTTTTTGACAATATACCATATCTACTATCACTTGATATAGTGGCTAAATTAACTGTTTCCGCCGACGACATGAAAGAAAATCCTGATCTACGGTTTTTAAGGTAGCACATACCATAGCATCTTTTGTCTGCTTTACAGGCCTCCCAAAATATAAAGAATAATCTATTTGCCTCTCTATAATCTGGAGCTCCAACATCAATTTTACTCCATTGTAAATACATATAGTGCGTACCGGTTATCCAGGTTGGTTTACCATTATTCATAAACCAGAAACCCTCCTCTCGTCGTTTAAATTCTTCGTCTATGTAATCGTACCATTTTTCTTTATTGTTTTCCGGATAACCCCTCCAATCGAATATGTTTTTGATCCTTTGGAGTTCTTTAGGATATTCCTGCTTAACCCACTTATTCTTTGGATGCGTATATACTTCTTTAGGTGGTTTCGGTAGCGCTATAATTAAATTTTGTATCTCTATAATCTCCCCTATAACTCCATTGTGTGATAACACAATTAAGTCGTGTTCTTTGTTGTAACCGTATTTCCACTTCTTACCTCTATTCATTCTGGTAATAGTGGTTCTTTTTATCGGTTCAACCGTATTAACTAAACTTTGCTTGTACATTACTTAGATCTACCTTCCGCGAATCCTTTAAAGACTTTTTTCTCTGCCTCTTCAGGTGCCTTGCCCTCCAAAAGGTTTTCTTCTTCTTGAATTCTGTTAAGTATTTCGAATGCGTCAAATATAGCTAGTTTTTTAGTAGCCGCGGCGTTCTTTAGTCTATCTGCTGATATATCATCATCGCTATCGACGATGGGTTCTTTTGCGACTTTAATCAGTTCTTCAACTGCTTTCTGCCCAGCTTGGATTATACTCTTCTTCGTTTCCTTCGTATTCATATTTAATTGTAATAAATTGCGTCATAACTCTATATAGTCTCTTTCCATCGACTACAAACTCGTATGTTGAAAAAGGTGTAAATCCTACCAGATCTCCTTTTTCGTAAGAACCATCAGTATGCTTAATAATACCGATACATGATTCTTCTTGATCCACTCCTAAGTGTTTTCTTTCCTTTATGGGTTGCACAAAACAATATCCTCTAGGAGCTCTCCACTCTCCGTTTCTTTTGTATAAAAACACTTGGTCTTCTTTTACAATATAAGTGTTTTCATCAAAATAACTTCTACTATTCTTTTCATTACCTCTAACGTCGTGCCAACGTCTAAATACGTTATGATGTGTTATAATAGTATCTCCAGGTTGTATCTCTGTTTCAAAAGCTGTAGGAACAGATTTAACAATAGCTTCTCTATTTACAAATTGGTGATTATAAACCTCAGTGTTAATTATAAGATCTTTATCTCCAACTTTAGTAGTATTGTTGTATCTATTTCCTTTTGGCTCTATAACAAAGTCAAAAGGCGCTCTCATTAGTACTCTAGATTGTACTCTACAGAGACGGCCATGTTCTTGTTGAAGTCTTTCCAGGGTAGGACATCTTTGTTCTTTTTAATATATATAGAGTATTTATCTTTTTCTTCTATAATATCAGATATTGTATGTCCACCATATACTTCTTGACCAACAGCGTAATGCATAGCGTCATTCTTATAGTCTTTACCTACAGTAATTTTCCTAATCAGTTTTGACATCTTCTTTATGATTTATAGTACCATCTTGAATGTTAATGTCAGCTGTACCATAAGTCTTTTCAAAGTCGACTTGCATTTTACCTAACTGTTCTTGTAATACCGATACGTGGTGTAAAAGATTGTGCTTTTTACTTTCCATAGATCCAACCTCTAGTTGCGCCCTATTTATATCGTTAATTACTGATTGTACTTGATTTAATTCTTCGTTTGTAATCTTAGAAGGTTTTTCAGCCTTCAACTCCTTAATTTTCTTGTTTGTGTTCTTTGCCATTTTATTTAATTTAAGTTAATTATTTTTTTTATTTTTCGAACGATAATATTAGCGTTATTGGAGATGTATTATATACTAACTTACCCGCAGCGCTTGCGTTTCCTAAGTTATTTTCCATTGTCATTTGTGTTGCGGAGTCAACAGTTTTTACTGTTCCAAGCAGATTATTATCTTCGTCTCTCAACACGTCTCCTGGACCAATACCAGAAAGTCTTGGATCTAAATCAGTTACAGCTAAAACCGGACTTGTAGTTGCTAATCCAGTGCCACATTCCATCGTTGAAGCTCCCCAATTGTGAGTGCCTTTTGCTAAAATACCAACGTACAACTTGTCATAACCAACGTTATCACCGGAATCAGGTTCGCCCGTTAATATCAAGGAGTTGTAATTTAGTTCATCATCTGCTGTTCCTCCAGAAGACGCAGATCCAACGGTCATTATAGAACCCATTATAAGATCAGCGTCATTAATGTTTTTACTAGCATCTACATAGGTCTTACCTATTATATTTGGAAACCAACCATGAGTATCTACAATGTCATTGTCACCACCCATTGTTCCTGGGGCATTACCGCGAATGCTTTTTGCCCAGAAAATTTCGATATCAGTCGGAGCGTAGTAGACTCCATTCTTACCTGTATATCGTATTGTCATACCTAATAATCTTGACGAGCCTTTAGGCACATCAAAACCATGCCAATCACATAGTATTTTGGTATTCGTTATGTTTCCCGCCGCTAGAGCAGCTACGGATATAGTTGGTTTTACTTCTACTGTAAAATATTTTCCCATTGTTTTATTTTTTTACTTTTTCTAGTGATCTACCACCGAAGTAAGCACCAATCACTGTTATTAATACTAATTGTAATAAGTCTACCCATGAAGCTTTAACCTCAAAAGCAATAACACCAGCATCGATAAAAACTAACAATACTGTTGATACTACTAGAAATATTAAAACTAGTGGTCTTATATTTTTGCTTAACCAAGAGTCAGATGCCATATCCATTTTCCAACGCTCAGTTATATTTTTTTCCATCTCTATTTCGTAACTAGAGATTAATTCTTTGATTTTTTGTTCAGCTTCAAGCTTTTCTTCCTTAGAAGTATGTAAGTTATCTATAACTCCACCTACGCCTTCTACTAATTCTTTAGCTCCACCTGAAAATATACTTGCTAATATACTCATAATTTAATGATTTCCGTTATTAGCGTCGTTTTCCCAGGGAAACTCGCCGTCTCCAGCTTCTTTCCATTCTCCATAGATATTTATCATATCTCTACCATTTATAGTTTCTCTAGCAAACGTATCGCCATTGTATTTTATGTAATCATCCCCATACTCCAACTTACCAACTCTCATATCGGTAGCGTGTCGCATTTCATGATTTATTACTTGTCTCTCTTCAAAACTCCCAGGTTCTAGTTTATTGCTAATATATATACTTCCGTCCATATTAGCCTCACCTAAAACTCCTTCTTCTAAATTCTTTCTGATAACAGGGGTTCCAGGCACGGAAGCGTCCCCACTAGCTTCTTGACCAAAACGCATTTTCGTTCTGATCTCTCCGTTAACAGCATAATTACCTCTTTCTTTCCCTAGTTTAAATCCCATATTATTTGTTTATGTTGATGTATCGGTAGCTCCAGTAAACATCCCATTATTTATTGTTCCAACCCCTCCGTTCACTTTCTTTTGTGTTGCATCAGCGACTGTGTTTAACTTTGACTCTAATTCCTCACCGTACATTTTTCTTAACATGTAATATATGGAGTTAGCTTGATCTCTAGTCATCTCGTCGTATTCCTCAAGATGCTCTTTGGTTATATATTCGTTTTCTCCTATAATACCTAACTCTCTTAAGTTTACTTGCAATTCAAACATCGCGGCGTATCCTTCGGGTTCATACGTCGTGTGCAAACTCCAACCATCCGGGTGCACTGCTTTACCTGTTGATCCATCCTCAGATATTTCAGATGGAGTTATCCATCCCCAATCCCC
>Ga0208669_1000109_pt1 | contig 35559 bp, 55 predicted proteins | sample 21_taG_FD_184095 | JGI IMG/M metagenome (GOLD analysis project Ga0208669, IMG submission 184095) | Marine viral communities from the Subarctic Pacific Ocean - 21_ETSP_OMZ_AT15319 metaG (SPAdes) (version 2) | ecosystem: Environmental > Aquatic > Marine > Oceanic | place: Pacific Ocean | collected...
TCTTTCAAGATGGCTAAATCCTCCTCACCCATCAGATCGAACACATCGCCCTCAAACGTGTATTCCATATAAATTCCTATATTCATTACAGAACCTCCTCAGTTCCTAAGCACCGATCAGAATTTCTGACCTTAAGCGCCCTTCAGTTTGAATACGATTCTTCAAACACCATTTCAACTCATTAATATCCGCCATATTCATTTCATAGACGGCTTTTTCGTTAGCCTCATCGCAAGAATCAGCCTCGATCTCTATCTGTTCAGTTAGCACCCATGTGTACTGAACAGTTACAAAGTGTTTACTCATTTCTCAGAACCTCCTAAAACAACTCTGAATCCCGCAGGGAACTCCTCAAAAAATTCTTCTTTACCCATTTCGTTAGTGGTGTAAATAGCAACTATTCCATTTGAAAAAGGTGTTGCCATAAAACGGATACCAGTCACAAAAGTAGATTCATCTTTTAATTGAGTAGGTCCGTCTTGTCCGCCAATCAGACCAAAATTCCACCACCTCCCAACTCCAATATCTCGCACACTTATTTCTTTTCTCATTACTGAACCTCACTTTCAAATGCTTTATCGCAAAACAGAGAGTGCCGTGTGTTCCCCTTGCAGTCGTTACAAGGTAGTGGGGCTTTCCAGTTACGATAAGTTTTCCAAATCTTGTATGTAAATTTCATTTCAGAACCTCCTAGTTCTTAAAAGTTCTCGCCACACCAAGCGACTAGAACATCTTTTACTTGCATAAATTCGCCATAATCAAAATCTGATTTCAGCAAAGTTTTCGACTCACCAATAAGACGCTTGGCCTCACTCATGAACTCTTCCTCATCACATAGTTGCCACTCATCTATAAGCGTTTCACCCGCAACCATGCTGACCAATAACTGACCTTTATTCATTACAGAACCTCCTAAGTTCTCTAAATAGCATCCATCATTAGACACTAGGAACAACACCACCTCAGCGATGTCGAACCCACTACCTACGATGCGACCATCGTCAACGGTTGAGGCTTGAACCTTGCCAACTGTGCACAACCACCCTCACGAATGATTACCCTGCAGAAACCCTCAGCGCCTGCTCTGTCGGATGGGTGAAAGAAAGTGAATTTGTCATTATCCATTTCAGTCATTTCCCAACCATCGTTCATAATCGTGACCTTTTCGTTATAAGTCACTATCCATTTATCCATTATTCAGAACCTCCTAAGTTCCATATCGTTTAATGTTATGTATTCCTAAATATTCGCTAATCAAGCTTTTTTCAGTTACCTAATCACCTCCCCACATCCGCCACACCCGCCAGAATCCATATCATGAAATATCACTTTTGGGAATCGATCACTATCAAAAGAATCCTCACGATATCGATCTAGACCTATTCCACTAGCCCAACCATCAAGCATTTCCTCCACAGTCAACACGTAGCCTGCGTGCTTGGTTTTACCTCCTGCCGCATACAGTTGGTCACATAGTGCAGTCTTAAAACAACTACGGCACCAATTATCAGCCTGATACGTGTACCCGACTATTTCGTCGAACGTGGTCGCCATAACTACGCACCTGCCTTTACTGAATCATCGACGAAAGAATCACAAAAGATAGTGCCGCAAACAGTCCCGCCATCCTTAGCGGGAAGAGGACACGCCACACATCGACGTTCGCCACGATCATTGAACGCCACCTCATACCGTTCCCTAACGTCATGTTCGAGGGCACAGAACGCCACTCGTGCGGTTATATCTTCATAGGTAGCCTGTCCGCCGTATTTATTAGTTGCTAAATCTTCAGCGCTGAAAAGATCTTGCCAAGCATCCTTAGCGGCACCAGAACAGAACGCCATAATTTTTGAGTGGTGATAGGTGAAAGTTATCTCTTGACTGTTATCGATAGTTTCCCAGAGATAGTCATGTAGTTGCTCTTCGATTGCCTCCAAGCATCGTTGAAAGTTGTTCCCCTCATCATTCAATTCAGTTAGCGCATCGTTTACACGATCCCCGACTGACTCAGCGAGGCGATCTACTGCCTCGTCGTATTCCTTTTGTGTTTCCATTTCAGAACCTCCTAAGTTCTCTAATCTAGGGTGTCTAATTCCCTCCATTTATTAGAGACACGAAATGCGTCTTTTTTCAACACTTTAAGCCCGATTTCTGAAATAATTTCAAAAAACCCAGTAAACAAAGGCCAAAACAGACATTAAAAAAGACCAAAAAAGACCAAAAAAAAGCTGAAAAAGACCCAAAACCACAATTTCAAAAAGTTAGCAAACAAAAAAACCAGAGCGCCCGCCTCATCTGTTCGCCTCTGGTCTGAACGTCGGCCTGCCAGAACTTGACCCCCTCACAGGTCACTTTTGAAACTGTCGAGAACTGTCGAGGGTGGTTGTCTGAACTGTCAACGATTCAGGAGGTCAGAGAAGAAGAGAACTACAGAACACGACCACCCGAACAGGACCGACCACCGCCCTACCCCATGCAGTGGGGGGTGTATGCCCGACAATATGTATATGTATAGATATGGAGGGGCGGTGCGTTGTGTTTTGGGGGGTGTGGTGGTTATTGTTTGGGGGTGTTTGGGGCTGTAGCTCAGTTGGCTAGAGCGCTTCAATGGCATTGAAGAGGTCAGGGGTTCGATTCCCCTTAGCTCCACTTATTTTTTGGCAGTTTTCTGTTTTGTTCTTTTGTTGTTCTGCCTTGTATTCCCTCTGCGAAACACTTTGGTGTGTTTCGTTCGTTCAGGCTGTTTGTTCGCCCCCCCCTTTATCCCCCCCCAGTGTCCCATTATGGTTTTTGGGAAGACGTGGGACAGTGGTGTGTTTATTGTATGTCTGAGTCTGGTTTGCCTGCTGTTCGGCAGAGGTTTTTGGAGTGGTTGTTGTTGCCGCCTGGTCATCGGGTGCCTTCGACGGTTAAGGAGTGGGCTGCGGAGAATGATGTTTGTTCTGATACGCCTGCTCGGTGGAAGAAGGATGCTCGGTTTGTTCGGGAGTGGGATCGTCGTTGCGCTGAGTTGAATGTGAATCCTGAGCGGGTTCAGGCTGTGGTTGATGCTTTGTGGTTGAAGGCTGCTGATGGTGATGTGAAGGCTGCTTCTTTGTATTTGCAGTATACGGAGCGGTTTGTGCCTCAGCAGAAGGTTCAGGTTGGGCGTGATGTTTCTTCTTTGTCTGATGCGGAGTTGGTGGCTGAGTTGGAAGACAAGGTTGTGGAGTTGCGGGCTATTGATGGTGGTTTGGCTGGTGCGTGATGGGGAAGAAAATGTCGATGGTTTTGTGGATTCTGTTCAGTGGGGTGATGACGATGTTGTTTATTGTGGCGTTGAGAATCCAGAGAGCTGTGAGTCCTGCCAATAGTTGAGAGAGAGTTTTTATGGCTGATATTAGTGAGTTGATGAGGCGTATGGCTGAGCAGATGATGTCTGGTCGTTCTGCTGGTCCTGAGGCGCGTCGCGCTGGGGTTCCAGGTGGTAGGAGTTTACCGCCTGAAATTTTGCAGGCTTTGTTGGCTGCTTCGCGTGGTCCGCAGGTTAATCCTTTTGCTGGGGTTTCTGGTCCTCCTACACCGCCTTATAGGACTGGTGATGAGGTTGATCACACGTCGCTTGCTAATACTCGCGACCTTCAACCTCGTAGTTATGAGGAGCAGCGGAGGCTGGGTTTGTTGAACAATCCGTCAATGGGTAAGAGTACGATGCCAGTGCCTCCTTCTGAGATGCAGTCTGCGGCTAATCGACCTGCTGACTGGCATTGGAATGAGGGAGGTCAGGTTGGGAAGTTTGATTCTGCTCAGGTTGAGGCTATGGCTAACAGAATCATGGATGATGATTCTACTTATGAGAGTAAAAAGTTTGGGAAAATAGTTAGTAAGCAAGCTCCAACTTCTAATCATCCTGCTGGTTCTGGTATGACTCCTAATCTTCAAGACAGAGTTTCGGGTCATAATCCTGGAGACAACAGGAATGTTGTTGGGCATTTTGGGCATGAAGTTGTTGAATATGAAGATGGTACTGTCCGTGAGAGGTGCATTAGACCTGATTTGGGTTGCGATACAGGGATGCGAATAGGTGAATGGTATCACGCTAATTTTTAAGCAATGAGTCGGGTTGAGGAGTTAAAGCAGGAAGTTGAATGGCGGCGTTGCGTCGCTTCTGAAGCCTATTTTTTACGCAATTACTGGCATATAGCGCATCCTGCTCATGGTCGCATTTTGTTTGGGTTGCGTGAAGCGCAAGCTTCTGCTTTAGAGCATTGGGCTGACCATCGTTATTCTTTAACGTTGAAGGCAAGACAAATCGGTTGGTCTACTTTAGTGGCGGCTCACCAGTTTTGGTTGGCGTTTTTTCACCCTGATCAAAACATTATTGATTTGTCTCGTACTGAACGTGAAGCTGTATTGCTTTTAAGGAAAACGAAGTATGGGTTTAAGCATTTGCCTAAATGGATGGAAGAGCGTGGACCTAAGTCTTTAGCAGAGCATCAGCAACGCATGGCGTTCGATAACGGTTCTCAAATAACGTCGATGCCTTCCGCTTCTGATCCTGCTCGTGGCGAGTCAGCAACATTGATTGTGGTTGACGAATGGGCGTTCCTCCCTAATCCAGAGGAAGCGTGGGCTTCCATTGAGCCTGTGGCTGATGTGGGTGGTCGAATTATTGGGTTGTCTACGGCTAATGGTTCTGGAAACTTTTTTCATGAGTTGTGGGTGGGTGCTGAGGCTGGGGTTAATAACTTTGAGACAATGTTTTTTGCTTGGTCTGCGAGCGAGGATCGTGATGAGTCTTGGTATGAGTCTAAACGGCAGGCGATGTCTTCTTGGCAGTTAGCTCAGGAGTACCCTAATTCTGCTGAGGAGGCTTTTGTTAAGTCTGGTAATCCTGTTTTTGATTTGGAAGTGTTGGATGTTTTGTCTCGTAGTGTGACTCCTGGTGTTCAGGGCTGGTTGCAGGAGATTCAGACGAGAGTGATGGAGTTTCAAGTTCAATGAGTTTAACTATTTGGTCTGAACCTGATCCTGAGTCTGCTTATGTGATGGGTGTCGATACTGCTGAGGGTTTAGGTCATGGCGACTTTTCAGTTATTGAGGTTTTGGATGTTAAAACTGGGGAGCAGGTCGCTGAGTGGCATGGGCATATCGCTCCTGACGAGTTAGCGCATGAAGTTTTTATGCTGGGTTTGTGGTATCGGGATGCGTTGTGTTGTGTTGAATCAAACAATCATGGTTTAACTACGATCACTATTTTACGTCAGTTGGGTTATCCGAATTTGTTTCGCCGCAGGTCTTTGAATCAGGCTACGAATAAGATTTCGCAAGAGTATGGGTGGAAAACTACTCGTACTTCTAAACCTTTGATGATTGATGATTTGTCGATGGCTTTAAGAAACTATGAACTTGTATTACGCTCTAAAGGGTTGATTACTGAGTTGCGGACTTTTGTTCGCAATGAGCGGGGGTCTATGAATGGTTCCCCTTACGATGACCGTGTGATGGCGTTCGCTTTGGCGAACCAGATGAGAAAATTTGTGAACGCTCCTGAGAACGCTCCTGCGGTGAATGATTATTTGACTTTTGATTGGTGGGTTCGTCAAGCTGATTCTGGTCCGACTACCACTGGACCTATTGGTTCTTCTGCTGTTCGTGGGACACCTTTACTGCGTAAATAGGTAAACGTTTCCCTATTAGGAGAAGAAATGGCGAAAATACAATCGCATTCACCTGGCAACAAACCAGGATTAGGTAATACAGGAGTTTTAGCTCACGGTCCTTCACGACCAGGTGGCTCTCAGCCTGCTACTACTCGCATGGGCGGTACTTCCGCTGATGGTGGTGGCGAAAAAGGCGCTGGAGTCTCTGTTCGAGCAACTCCCAAAAATCGTCACGGCAAATAAAGATGGCGGTTTTGCCGCCTTCCGCAACTAAGGAAGAGTTCCGCGAATATGTCGTGGACCTTCGTGGACCTTTGTCGGACGAAGAGGTAGATGACTTGTGGGTGTGGCGGTTAAAGCTTCAAGGGATCAAGTTTGATGTTGGGGTGGGTTATCAGGCTTCGTTGCCTAAAGAGGAACAGGGTTTAACTATGAATGAGCGTGAAGCAAAAATTAGGAAAGAAGCAACAGACGCAGGATTGCGGATTGAGCCAGCTGGGGCTAGGTGGGTTTGATGCCGTCGTATGGTTCTAAGCGTAAGAAACCTAAGAGTGAACTTTTTGAGTTGTATAACCGAAGGTTAGATATTTCTCGTCGTTGGCGGGAACAGGAGGGTTTAGATAGTTTATGGCATCGTTTAATCGACTTGTATCGTGGAAAGCATTGGGCTCCTGGTTCAGAAGGTCAAGACCTTGTGGCTGTAAATTTGGCTTTTTCAACCGTAAATGTGATTGCACCGTCTGTTTCTGTGAACCATCCGAAAATTGTTGTTTCCCCTAATGAACCTGAGAATGATGATCGTGCTGCGTTTGTTGAGGCTGTAGTTAATTATTTGTGGAAGCATTACGATTTCCGCACTCCGTTCCGTCGCGCTGTTAAAGATTTTCTTATTTTGGGGCATGGTTGGGTAAAAGTTGGTTGGCGTTTTATAGAGCAGGAACAGTCTTTATCTGATGCTGAACGTGAAGAGATGATGCAGCAAGGGTTAATGGAAGCTGATCGTTACGCTGAGGGTGTTCCTTTGATGGCAGGTGATTTGCCTACGGATGAAGATATTAGAAATGGGGTTCCTAAAACGGAATCTCGCGTAGTTGATGATCGACCTTTTGTGGAGCGTGTTTCTCCTTTTGACATTTTTGTTGATCCTGAAGCGACTTGCATGGATGATGCAACGTGGATAGCGCAACGTGTTGTTCGACCTTTAGAAGAGGCTCAACGTGATAAGCGTTACCGTCAAAGTACTCGCCGTAAGTTATCTGCTGATGCTGGTTTGAATCCTCGTTACACAGACGATTATGAACGCAATAGAAGCGGAACTGATATTGAGAGGGTCACTGTTTGGGAATTTTACGATATGGAAAACAATACGATGAGTGTTTTGTCTTCCAATGGTGACGATTTCTTAATCGATCCGAAACCTATGCCTTACGCTTACGGTCAACCTTTTGTAATGGTTCGGAACTATGACGTTCCTGACCATTTTTATCCAATGGGTGATTTGGAAGCTATAGAGCCTTTGCAGGAAGAACTTAATAAGACTCGTACTCAGTTGGTTCAGCATCGTAAACGTTACGCTCGTAAATATCTTTACCATGAACGTTCGTTTGGTCCTGAAGGTCGTTCTGCTTTAGAAGCAGACGATGATGGTCGGTTAGTTCCTGTTGTTGATGAGAACAGACCTCTTTCTGAGGTTGTTGTCCCTATGCCACAGATACCTATATCTCCTGAAATATATAATCATTCAGCGATCATTGAGGATGATATAAACACTGTTTCTGGTTTAAGCGAGTATGCGCGTGGCGGTATGCCTGAGATACGTCGTACTGCTACAGAGGCTTCTATTTTGGCTGATGCTCAGAACGCTAGAGCTTCTGACAAACTTGCAATTATTGAGTTGGGGATCGGCGCAATCGCTCGCCGTGTTATCCAGTTGATGCAGCAATACATGACTGGGGATCAGATGGCTCGTATCACTGGCAAAAATGGTGACAATCTTTATATCCCATTTAGTCGAGATGACATTGTTGGCGAATACGATTTCGATGTTGAAGCAGGTTCTACTCAACCTATGAACGACACGATTCGTAAGCAACAAGCTGTTTCTTTATTGAATGCTGTTGCCCCTCTTGTCGGTACTGTTATTGATCCTTCTGCGTTGGCTCGCCATGTATTACAACAAGGATTTGGCATTAAGAACCCTGAAAAGTTTTTAATGCAGCAGCAACCACCTATGCCTGGTGCTGAAGGTGGGCAACCACCTAGCCCTGATGGTGGGATGCCTATGGGACCACCTGTTGCTGAACCTCCTGGTATGGAACAAGCGTTTGCACCTACTGGCGGTGTGCCGCCTGAGATTTTGACTCAGTTGCAGAATCAGATGGGTATGTCTTTGCCTTCTCTTTAATGGGACACCTTTGCCGTGTGTTTAGGAGCAGCCCATTAGGACTCCAAAGGAGAGGCTTATGCCCGAAGAAACTGAACTAACGGAATCCGTACAAGCGGACACTCCAGAAAGTTCTACAGAAGTAGTTGCGGAACCTGCTGGCGAAACCTACACCATAAAGGTAGACGGCGGAGAACAACAGGTCACCCTAGATGAACTTCAAGATGGATACAGCAGACAAGCGGATTACACACGTAAAACGCAAGAGCTGGCATCCGAACGTCAACGCCTGCAACAGTATGAAGCAATAGGGAAGGCGCTGGAGGCTGATCCAGCGGCGACTTTAGAAGCTTTATCTACTGCGTTTGGAGTTGAGGACAACACCAGAATCACTAATACCACTGATACAGAGGATAGATGGGAAATGGATGACCCTCACGATAAGAGATTAGCAAAACTCGAAACGCAGATTGAACAACAGGCGAAGGTGCAAAGACAACAAGACTTGGAGAAAGAAATTTCAGGTTTGAAAAATCGGTTCGGTGAGTTCGATGAACAAGAACTGTTTTCTCATGCTTTGAAAGAACAAATTCCGAATTTAGAAGCAGCGTTCACGCACATGCGGTTCTCTGATGTCGCTGAAAAAGCTCAGCGGCTAGAGGAAGAACAAGAACGTGTCCAATCTAAACGTGAAGCGTCAGTTGTTGAGGGGGGAGCAACTAAACAGGCGGGGAGCGTTGTGAGAGGTGGAGTTGGTGAAACTCCTACTTCTATAAGGGATGCTTTTCTTCAGGCTAAAGAACAACTTGGGTCATAACCCTATAACTCTCAGGAGGAGAAACTAAATGGCTGGTAACGCCAACTTTGATGAAATCCTCTCTACAACTTTGAACAACTATGTTCCAAAGCTAGAGGATAATGTCTTCACAGCACGCCCTCTGTTCTATGCTTTAACAAAGGATAAGAACATTCGTCGTGTAGATGGAGGCGCTAAAATTGTAGTGCCTATTATTTATGGCGCTAACGCTGCTGCTGGATCATACAGCGGCACCGATACCCTAAGCACAACTGCTTCAACTGGTATTACGTCTGCTGAATTTGACTGGGGTCAATACGCAGCAACTATTACCATTTCAGGTATTGAAGAAGCTAAAAACAACGGTGAAGCTGCGATTATTGACCTTCTCGAAGGCAAAATCATGCAAGCCGAAGAAACCATTATCGAGAACATGAACACCATGCTTCACGGTAACGGTACAGGCAACTCAGGTAAAGACTGGAATGGTCTTGGTAACTTGGTTGAATCTGCTGATGCTACCGTTGGTGGTATCAACAACGCTTCAGGTCAAGGTAACGACTGGTGGGAATCATACGAGGAGAACACTGATACTGCTCTTACTCTTGCCCACATGAGAACCGCTTACAACAGCGTTTCTGTTGGTAACGATCAACCTGATATTCAAATTACAACGCAAACTCTGTACGAGAAATACGAATCTCTACTTCAGCCACAGCTTCGGTACACCGATGCTGACACCGCTGATGCAGGTTTCCAAAACCTCGTTCACAAAGGTGCGCCTGTAACATTTGATGCTGCTTGCCCTGCCGAAGTTATGTATTTCCTTAACACGAAATACCTTCGCCTCGTAGGTCATTCAGATGTTTGGTTCAAACCAACTCCGTTTGTACGTCCGAACAGTCAAGATGCTGTGTACTCACAAATTCTTTGCTACGGACAATTAACAGTAAGCAACCGCGCTCGTCAAGGAAAATTGACAGCAAAGTCAGCTAGTTAACAAACTTAGGGTGGTGGAGGTTGGACCCCCCAACCCTCCATCCTTCACCGCCCCTTCACCTTTGGAGTTCAGATGTCTCGTACACATTTCGCAGTCGGATATAAGACTGGTCAACGCCCCGCTCACGAAGCGCCTGGCGCTCGACCTGTCGGTTCTTATAGGGACAACATGGGGGGCAATGTTCGCCCTGTAGTTTCTGACTGGGATGACTGGACTGGTGAAGAGGTAGGGCGCGTGGAGGAAACTCCGCGCTGTTCTTCCGTTAAAAAAGACGGCGGCGAATGTCAAGCTTTCGCAATAGTCGGTTCCACTCGGTGTGTCGCCCATCAGGAGGCAACTAAGTGAGATTAGATGAAATGCGGAACTACGTTCGCAGCGTCGTCGATATTGATTCAACTGACATTTCAGATGACACGTTAAATAGGATGATTGGCGAAGGTTACGACCTCGTTGTGTATTCCAAAAAGCGTTGGCCTTTTTTAGAGGTTGAAACTACTTTTTCTACAGTTGCAAGTACTAAAGATTATTCTTTGGCAACTGTTGGTGCTTCTATTTCTGTCACCCATGATGGTTCTTCTCATACTCCTGGTATGAGGGAGATCGCTTCGGTTAGAACTGACGATCATGTGGTGCAATACATAGGTAGAGATGATGGGGATGTGGTCAATCCTTTGGATGTGACTACTACTGGGGAGCCTTTAGAGTGGGCTTTTTGGGGTGAAACTTTAAGGTTTTACCCAGTCCCTGACGCTGTTTATACCGTTACTGTTCGTGGGTTCCGTAACGCTGTGGCGTTTGGGGCTGGTTCTTCTGCTACCGCTACCCCTGATTTGCCAACTCCGTTTCATCAGACGTTGGCTACTTATGCTTTGGCGCGTGCTTATCAGCAGCAAGAAGATATTCAGATGGCGAATCACTATTTTGCTGTGTTCCAGCAAGAAATAGATAATCTTTCCGCTCGTTACGATGACGCTCCTGCTCCACAACCTATTATTCTTAACGCTCGTTCTAACTCTCGTTGGAGAGCTGAGGTTTTGCCTGCCAGGTTGCGTTACTCTTGGGAGTAACTGATGGCTGATAGGCAGTATAAATTACTTCAGCAACAAGATTTTACAGGTGGCTTAAATTTTCGAGCGGACCAATTCAGTTTGGCTGCTAACGAATCTCCTGATTTGTTGAATATAGATGTGGACCCTAGAGGTGGCGTTAAGTTACGCAATGGGGTAGAGGCACATAACTCTTCTGCTACTGCGAACACGATCACTAATGTTTGGGAGCATCACGAAACTGGTGGTACTTCTCAAATCATGGTTTCTCACGGCAACAAGGTTGCCTATTCTACTTCTGGTTCTTTTACTGATGTTATTGGTGGTGGCGGTCAGCCAGCAGCTAATTCTGTTACTACTCTTTCGCGGGGCGTGACTTTCAATAACATTAATTATTCACAGAATGGTACGGATCAGCCTTTGAAATGGGATGGCGGTACTGCTACTCGTTTAACGCAATCTTTTAATGATTCTTTGACTCCTGCTGGCGGGAATATGCCTATCGCTACTCATGTAGCGGTTTGGGCTGAGCATGTTTGGGTCGCTGACACTACTGAATCTGGTGCAGGGTATCCGAGTCGTCTTCGTTGGTCGCATACGGATCAGGCTGAGGATTGGAACTCAGATCATTATGTTGATGTGAACGTGGGTGAGCATGGGGATCGCATAACTGCTTTGGTTCCGTTTGGGGATCGGTTACTGGTTTTTAAGCAAAACAGTGTTCACGCTATTTATGGTTTCGATACTGAGTCTTTTCAGTTGGTTACTTTAACTAACGATATTGGTGCGAGGATGAACACGAATCCTGTGGTTTCTCGTTTGGGTGTTTTCTTTTGGTTCGCCGAACAAGGCGTTTATGTATATAACGACAACGGATTTGCTTGGGTGTTTGAAAAGATAGTTCCTGCTGTGAAAGATGGTTCGATTGGTTTAACTAATCCTCCTTCTTTGATGTGGGGAGAGAATCGTTTGTATGTTTCGGTTGATTGGGGATCAGACCGAAGAGTGTTTGTTTTTGACCCTACTTTAGCTAAGGGAGGGTCTTGGGTTGTTCACGATATTGATGTGAATGCTTTGTTCAGGCATAGACCACCTAACGCTGCTCATGTCATGTTTGGCGTTAAAGGCGGAAGGTTGGTAAAGCTTGAACAGAGCAGAACTTCTGATTCTTACGATGGTTCTGCAACTACCCATATTAGTTCTCATTATCGGACTTCCTGGTTTGATGCGAAGATGCCTACTGTTCGTAAAAGGTGGGGTCGCCCTAGAACTGTTGTTTTAGCTGACGCTTCTATCACGTTGCCGTTCAAGGTGTATTCCGATTATGACATGGCTGATGTTCACAGGTCTTTTAATGCTGTGATTCCAGGTCGTTCTTCTGCTTCTATTTGGGGGGCTGGTGGAGGTGCCGCTACATGGCAAGACGCAGAAGGAACTCAGGGTAATGGTGTGTGGGCTTCACCTGCGGAGGATTCCGCTACTGATATACAAAAACATCCGACACTTGGGACAGCATCGTCTATATCGGTGAAGGTCGAAGGTCCAACTACGAACAATACTTGGGAGTTGAACGCTTTAACTCTCACATATATGGTCAGGAGACTTAGGTAATGACACTTTCAGTAACAACAGATTTTTCGGCTGGTACAGCCATTGTTGCTTCAGAGGTTAATCAAAACTTTACTGATGTCGAAACTTACATTAATTCTAGTCCTGGTTTGTTACCTTTGTCTGGGGGAACTTTAACTGGAGCTTTGGTGGTTGGCGGGGATTTAACTGTTGATTCAAATACGTTGAAGGTTGATTCTTCCAATAATCGTGTTGGTATTAAAAAAGACCCTACTACTGAGCTGGATGTTAATGGGACGGTAACTGCGACTGCTTTTGCTGGCGCATTAACTGGGAACGTTACTGGGAATTGTTCTGGTACTGCTGCGACTGTTACTACTGCTGCACAGCCAAACATTACAAGTGTGGGGACTTTAACTGCTTTAACTGTTTCAGGGACAGTGACTATAGATTCGGTTGGGATTACTGCTGTTCAAACAGGTTCCGAATCGTTTGCTGATAACGATACTTCTGTTATGACTTCTGCTGCTGTGCAGGATAAAATTGCGGCGGATGTTGCAACGTATGGATACGCAAAAGTAACTATTGCTTCGTCTGCTCCTAGTGCTGGTGGGGCTGGGGAAATTTGGATTGATACGAGTTCCTGATGGCTGCGTTGAAACGTTCAACAGGGTCAGGAACAGGTAACTGGACATCTGTCCCTAATGGTACAAAAGTAAAAAGATCAACTGGGTCTGGTACAGGCAACTGGTCTAATCCGAAGCATGTTTGGTATTCGACTGGTTCTGGTACTGGGAATTGGGTTAAAACTTGGTCTAAGTCTGATCCTGTAACGTACAGCTTTTATGCTACGAACTCTGGTTCTTGGCGACCTTCTGGGTGGCGTTCTTCTAACGAATGCCGTGTTGGTTCTTATGGATATGGGGACCATATATGCGTGATGGATTTCACCGCTGATACTGATGACACTACAGGCATTACTTTTGCTACTGCTATAGCGGCTAGACCTACTTGCACTTCTTTAAGTGTTGCTGTTTTTAGGATGTCTGGAAGTGGGGCTTCTACAACTGCAACTGGTAGTGGCGAGAGTTGGTATATGGGGCAGTATGACGGAACTATTGGTTCTGGCGATGCTGATGATTCTATAAATACGACGAATATGACAACGTTTGCTACTGGGGCGGATAGTTGGGGTTCTAACGTGGCTCGTGCTTTTACTCTGAACACTTCTCTTGCTTCTGCACTGTCTACTAAAGAATTGTGGATAGCGAATCGGACTTCTAGTTTTTCTTCTGATGGAGGCACTGATGCTACATATTCGGCTTTAGCGCCTCACACGAACGCTTTTAAGGCTCTTATTACTGTGACTTTGGATTACTGATGGCTAATTTGCGTATCAATAAATCGCTTGGTCCTGATGTAACCGTTTCTTTAGCTAATTCCCCTAATTATCGGGGAACTTATGCTTCTGGTACTGCGTATGTGGCTGGTGATGTTGTTGCTCATAGCGGTAGCGCTTATGTGGCTCGACAGAATACAACTGGGAATACACCTGGTGATACTGCTTATTGGCAGACTTTAGCGGCTCAGGGTGCGACTGGTTCGGCGGGAACTCAGGGAGTGACTGGCGCGACTGGATCAACTGGTCCTGCGGGTAGCACAGGTGCAACTGGTCCTGCTGGACCTACTGGCGCTACTGGAAGTCAAGGACCAGCAGGTGCGACAGGTTCTCAGGGTGCAACTGGCGCTGCGGGCGCAACAGGTTCGACTGGCGCTGCTGGTGCAGCAGCGACTATTGCTGTTGGTTCCACTTCGAGTGTTGTTAATTCTGGTACTGCTGCTGTAACTAATGCGGGTTCTTCTTCTGCGGCTACGTTCAACTTTGTATTGCGTGATGGTCCGACTGGTCCTGCGGGATCGACTGGGGCTACAGGCGCACAAGGACCAACTGGTGCGGCTGGAGCTGCTGGAGCGACTGGTTCTACTGGGGCTACTGGTGCTGCTGGTGCTGATGGCAAGACTGTTTTGAATGGGACAGGCGCTCCTTCAGGTGGTACTGGAGCAGATGGTGATTTTTACATTGATACAAACGCAGACGCAGTTTATGGTCCGAAGGCGAGCGGTTCTTGGGGTTCTGCTACTTCTTTGGTGGGACCAGCAGGGTCTACTGGTGCGACAGGAGCGGCAGGTCCAACTGGAGCGACTGGATCGCAGGGTCCGCAAGGGGCAACAGGGGCGCAGGGGGCGACTGGCGCGCAAGGTCCACAAGGCGCGACTGGAGCTGCGGGGTCAGATGGTTCGGATGGTTCAGACGGTTCAACTGGCGCGACAGGTGCGGCTGGAGCAACTGGAGCCGCAGGAGCTGATGGTAAAACTGTATTAAATGGTAGTGGCGCTCCGTCTGGGGGGACTGGCGCTAATGGCGATTTCTATATTGACACTAATGCTGATGCTATTTATGGACCTAAATCTGGTGGGTCGTGGGGGTCGGCTACTTCTTTAGTTGGTGCTACAGGCGCTACTGGTGCTGCGGGAAGTACTGGAGCTACAGGCGCTCAAGGCGCTACTGGCGCTCAGGGTGCTACAGGTGCAGCGGGGGCTGATGCAACTATTGGTGGTTCTAACACTCAAGTTCAATATAACAGTTCTGGTTCTTTGGCTGGTTCAGCGAATTTAACTTTTGATGGTTCGACTGTATCTGTTAGTAGCGGTACAGAAAATATAGGGCTTAAAATTACTTCTACTGATGAGTATGCTTTAATTTCTTTCGCCGATGATGGGGCTACTGCTCATGGGTATGCCGCTATAGGCGGCCAAGATAACGGTTTGGCTCTCTTTGCTGGTGGTAATCAGAGAGTAACGGTTTTATCTGATGGCAAGGTTGGTATTGGAAAATCTGATCCTGCTACTGCATTGGATGTTGTTGGGACAATAGATTCAACAGTGAACCCTCCTCCTATCGTAGAAACATTTGCTTCTCAAAGCATTTCAGCCTCAGGTACTACTGTGACGTTTACTTCTAGCAGGTTTGCTTCTGCACCTAACGTAATGGTCACACAAGCAAACAGTGGCGGTGGCGCAAGCAAAGTACCAAACGTAGACAACATTACTGCTTCGTCTTGCAGAGTTTTCTTGCTTAACACCTCGAATAGTTTTGTAGCAGGCGACGCTTCACTTCTAGTGACTTTGGAGGTTTAGTTATGAATACATACATTGTTACTTGCCGCACTGCAAATTGTCGAAATAAAGACGTTGGAATAGAGGTAATAAAGCCTGCTGACGGTGACGTTATATGTGGTCCGTGTAAGCAACCTATTACTGATGTAGTGGAGAAATAATGAGTGAGGACGCGCCGACATCATGGAAAGAAGTAGGGCTAAAGAAAACGACTCTAGGGTTTGTTGCTTCCTGCGTGACTCTGGGGGCTGTCATTGCATGGCAAAGCTCAATGGTAGTCGGAAGAATAAGCGATCTCGAAAGAAGCGTTCAACACTTTGACAATGGTATAACAACCGTTGTTGGAGAAGACATGGACGAGTTGCGTCAACAAATGAATGTCTTAGATGACAACATGGACAACTTAAATACGTTGCGTGCCGCAGACTTAGAACGAAACACCCCTCAGTGGATAACTGACGAAATAAACAACCGCTTAATACTGGTAGAAGTTCAAGTCCAAAGCCTATTAGATGACTAGCAATATCGTAAAGATTTTAGGGGCAATAGCGGCTTTAGCTACTGCAATAACTGGGACTGTGGTGGCATTTACTGGGGGCGGTGATGATTCACCGCAACCTGTGACAACGATCATTATTCAACAACCTGGCGATTATCAAAATTTTTTAGATTCGACTGATTTGTCTTACTACCAGAATTTGAAGCAATGATCGCTGAACTTATTGGGGCTATTGGATTGGTAAGTGCAGCGTTAGTAAGCAGCGTGTTCGGATATTTAGCGAAAAAGTTTAGAAAAGAGAACGAAATACAACATTTGTCAACCTCGTTACAACTTAAAGGTATTAGTGAGGATGTAAAAGAGCTTCGGGACTCCATTGGGAGTGTTAGAAGCGCACAACAACGCCACTTGGAGTGGCACTCTACACAATAGGGAAGGGAATAGTTATGCAAATTGATGTTCAAGATGTATTGCAACATTTATCTGATCGAGGAAGGTTGGAATGGGAAGCCGCTGTTTTACGCGCTGAAAATGCGTCTTTACAACAGGCTTTACTGGGGGTTACTGATGAAGTGATTCCAGACAATGTTATTCAAATGTCAGATGATGCTGAAAATGGGACAGAAACAGCATAGTTTGAGATGACTATACCTGCCGCCCCTTATGGGGGATATTCACTAGCCAATTTAACAAGCGAGTTGGGGTTAGTTCAGTCTGCCCGCGACAAGGTTAATCGTAACATTGTTCCTACTCGTTCTAATTTGGAGAGGAAATATAAGGGGATTCGTGAGCAGTTGCCTGGTCAATATGCTCGTCGTGGGATGGTGAATAGCGGTATTTTCAACAAGTCTTACGCTCGTTCTTTTGAAGAACAAGAGCGTGCGAGACAGAGTGTGGAGCAGAACTTTAATGATGCGTTGGAGCAACTATTTTTACGCCAGTCGGCGGCTGAGTCTTCGTATGCGGAATCAGCAGGTCAACAGGCGTTGGAGGATTATCTGGCGAAAGCTGCTTTGGCTGCTGAAATAAAGGATGTTCTTTAATGGGGGGGATGGATGCGTATTATCAACTTTTGAGAGATCAGGCTGATAATACTTTTAACACTAATAAAGGGTATTGGGATGATTACAAGGCGACTGAAACAACAAACATTGCTGATGTTTTAAGTAAGGGTCTTGCAAGGTATGACACGTTAGAAACTGATCGTACTGCTCAGTTGAACACTCAAGAGTCTGACTTGATGGCTCGGTTGGCTGATATTGAGTCTGCTCGCCGTAATGAGGGCGCGTTGATGCGTGCCGCTCAACAACGGCAGATGCAGGGTTCTATTGGTGATTTGGCTTCTCGTCAGGCTTCTAATGCTCAGGCTTTGCAGGCGAGAGGTATTGATGCTTCTCGTTTGGGTGGTTCTAATGCGGAGGCTATGGCGATGTTGCAGTCTCAGCAGGCTTCTCAACGAGATTTGGGTGATCGTTTAGCTAGGGCTGAGTCGGTTGCTGCTGAGGATCGTCGTCTTTCTGGTGCTTCTGGTTTTGATGACGCTGAGGCTCTTTTGGCGGCTCATTTGTATGCTGGTCGTACAGGGTTGGAAGACACGGCTGCGACTTCGACTTCTGATTTGGACAGGTTGATTATGGGGAAGATGCAGGAAATTATTTCTCAGCGTGATTCTCGTTACGATCAGGTTAATGCGGTTGAAACGGAAAACAGGATTAAGCAGCAGCAGGCTGCGGCGGCTGCGGCTCAACGTAAGGCGGATAATGCTGAAGCGGATCAGTTGCAGGCTAACGCTATAGTTTCGCTTATCAATAGCCGACCAGGAATAGCAGAAACAGCGGGAGGTCAGGTAACTTATGAAGCGGCTTTGGCGGCTGTTCAAGGAGGCTTAGGGGATACCTTACTTTCTTTAGCTGTTAATGATGCTGCTTCTGCTGTGTCACTTCTTAACGATCAGGAAGCTGATGTGGAAGGTAAAGCTACTTTCATAGCGACTGTTGAAGCGCTTGGCTTAACTGAACAGATACCTAATGCGGGTGAGCTTTGGGAGATAAGCGCTGAAGTTGCGAATAATACACTTAACTATGAGTTAGGGGAGCAGAGAAACGAAGCGCCCCCTTCTCCTCCGTTTACGGTTCCAACAGACTTACTTAATTCTGAATATGGGGACTTGTTTGCTGGTGTAGAGACAGTTGAAGATTTTGAAAATGTTTCACAAAATGTTGCGACCCTTGAGGCTCTAAATGAAATGCTTTTCCCAGAAGAACCAGATTTGGGACCATTGCTGGAAAATGACATTTATATAAAAGGTCAAACTGAACCCTTCTACACAGCAGGAACTCCGATTTCAGATATTGTGCCGTTCTTTAATATCAACGACTGGCTCACGGAGAACAAAAATACTTATTCTTATTCCCCATTCGAGTAAGGCTAAATAAGTTTTATGGCTGTCCCTAATGTTAGAACGATAAGTAACCTTCCTGGTCAAAAAAAACCGTTTACTCTGCCTGCTCAAACTGTACCTAGTTTTTCTTTAGACGATGATAGGGGTGAAGCTCGGCGAAAAGCATGGGAAGAAGAAGCCGCTATTGATGCGGAAGAAGCGGAAAGTTATTTCGGCTGGTTCGGCGACGTTGTAGGCACAGTAACAAATACTTTAGGCACTGGACTTAACCAAGCGTGGAACTTACTCGCAGGAAACTATGGCGATGTTAAAGCCGCAGGAGATCAATGGGCTGCTAACCCTGTTACCGATGCAGGTCAAGGAGCACTATCTCTTTTAGGTGGAGCGTTTACCCCTCTTTTGGCTTTAGATAAGCCAAGAGCGGTAGTTGCTTCTACTATTAATGAAGCTATCGATGCTTTGCCGTTCACTAGCGGTGAAGCGAGTTGGGACGATTGGCACAACCAAATTCAATCCCATATCGGGATGGGCGATGTAATACAAAACCACGCGAGCTGGATTGGGGACATTGATTTGATGCCAGGTTCACGTGAATGGAAACCTGTAGATAATGTGTTGGGGCTTGTTGGCGATGTTTTCACTGATCCTGCGAACTTGTTGTTCGGTTTGGGAACTATCACTAAAGCAGCAAAGTTGGGAACTAAAGGCGTTTCTTCTTTAATGTTGGAAGGCGCTCAGGCGACTGACAATTTGGTGATGAAGGATGTTTTAACTTTAACTTCTGCGTCGATTAAGTCGTCTGGGACTTTGACTGCTGGCGCACAGTTTTTAGAAGCAGCGTCTAAAGATTTATCTAAGAGTGCCGCTTATCGTGCTGCCGCTACTGAAGTAGCTGAAGGTTATGGGTTAAAAGTTGGTTTAGGTATTTATGTTCCTGGTTCTGGTTGGGCTGGCAGGAGACTTCGTTTAGAGGGAAGCAAGTTCGGTGAGCGTAGAGCGGGTCAGTTGCCTGAAATGTTGAAGGGTGGTTTCTCTAACGATGAGATAGCTACAGCGGTAAACATTATTCGTAACAATAATCGTTCTAAAGCAACGAGCCTTATAGGTAATAAAGGTCTTGAAGTTGTTGCTCGTCGAGCGTACACGACACCTCTCGCTATTCGTTTCGCTGAGCCTTTTCAACTGCCTGGAGCGACTGCGAAATTTATGACTGCTGTGCCTAGAGGCTACGCAAAAGTTGATGATTGGGGGATGAAAGTTACTGGTAAGAGTTTGCGTGAAGGTGTAGCTAAACACTTCAATAAGCGCCACTTTATTACGGCAGCGCTAAGAATGGCGGTAGCGAACAATGATGGGGTTACTGCTGGCGCTATGTTGGCGGCAGATGGCGAGATAACTCTCGCACAGGCAAGAGTTAATGCTCTTGTCGCTAAGGCACAAAATAAGGTGCAGGCTCTTTCTAAGAGGGCGCATGTCAACAGGTTAGATACCCGCGATTTGACTCTTCTCGCTGAACATGATCCTCTCACTGTCGCAGATGGTGTATTCCCTAAACACATGAAGAACATGGATCAGGATGAATTGATTTCAATTCGTGAAGATTATTTAGAAATTGTTCGAGATTGGGAAGAAGCCATTGTTGATGCTTATGGCGGGTGGGAGAGTCCTATTGGTCGTCAAATTAAAGAGGTTAAAGAGTTAGAAGGCGACGGTTATCTGTTTCGTAAAATGACTAAAGAGGGTAAGGAACTTTTTGGTAAAGATTTTGGCGATAATGACTTAGCGGGAGCGCTTCTAAAAACGGATGAACAAACAAGGCAAGACGTTACCGCTGCTTCTTTAAGGAGCAGAACGTTAAAGCCAGGCGCTGTTATTACAGACCTTAACGGTAAAAGTTTGAAATTGGAAGACCCTAGAGTTGTTGGTAAAAGTCTCCGTAAACAAATAAACGATCATTGGGGTTTCAAAGTTTTTGAAGATGATTTTGCGAAACTTTACGCCACTTACGCTGGTTCAGTTGGAGAAGATTTACAGTTCAGATATTTCATGAATGGGTTGAGAGATAAAGGCATTGTTATAGACATTGCTAAAAAAACTGTTAATGGCAAGGTTGTAGAATCTGACATTTTCAAGTTCATAGGAATGAACAGGAAAATAATTAGTGAAGCGGCAAAAGATTCAAATAAGGCTTCAAATGAAGCTAAAAAAGCTGTACAAAAACTTGCGGCGGATCAACAAGCCGCCGATAACGCCCAGTTATCGTATGCGGCACAGTTAGGTAAGACTGCTGAAGCTACTGATAAGGCGGCTAATATGGCTGCTCAGGCTGGGAAGATTCAGGTAGAAACTCAGGCGCTTCGTTCCGAGTTGCTCGATATTAATAGAAAATTGCATGAGTTGTTACCTGAGTCTACTGTTGAGCGGGCTTTTCATCGTGAGCGTGTCTTCCCGAAGATTGTTCCTTTGATCGATCAGGCTATGGCTGTTATTGCTCGTATGGAGCAATTAAGAGTTGTTACTGATGCTTTGGATCGTTTGGGGCAAGGGTATGTTGGTCTTTCTGCTCGTCAACAAGCGGCAACTGATCTTGCAGAAGCTGTTGCAGACAGTTCGCTGCTTCAAGGTTTGAGGGGTGTAGAAAACGTTAAGTTTGAAGATTTCTTAGCGCCGATACGCGCTGAGTTGCGTTTGTTGGATGACGAGTTGATTCCTGAATTGGCTCGTTTAACTAAGCAAGTTAATTTGTCTGACCAAACAGTTGTTGACATGGATTATATCTTTTCTAAATTGGAAAGACCTTTTGGTTCTGCGAGAGTTAATACTCCTGGTACTCGTTCTGCTACTGCAAGTAAGAGGATGGAGGCTTGGGGTAGAAAGATTGATGAAATACATGAGATCGAAGCTGATATAGGTGTCGATCATTTTTCTTCTGGTCATGTTGATTTGCCTGCGTTGGGGAAACTTATTGATGACTTGTCTGAGTGGGCGGCTTCTCCTGCGGGGCGCACTTTAAGTGATGATGTTGTTATTCCTGAAGAAGATATTGTTATGCGTCGTTTGGATGAAATTATCGAAGGGGCTGGGGTTGCTGGTGAAACTAGGGTTGCTTCCACTCAGAAGCAAATAGACCTTGAAGAGTTGTATTCCCGAAAAACTGAATTATCTGAAGAACTCGCTCAAAGAGGTAGCAGACTTTTCGTTACTGAAGAATTAACGGAAGCTCGACGTTTGGCTGGATTGGCTAAAGAAGCCCAAGACGCTCTTGCTGTAGCAGCGAGGGAAATGGAGAGTACTGCTGTTGTTGCTGGGAGAAGAGGCGGGTTTGACGGCGATCAGGTTATTTCCAACGCAGATGCCGCTGAAAAGGTTCGACGGCTTCAGAACGAAGCGAAGGTTTTGGAACTGGAAGCTCAAGCGAAAGTTATTAACGCCGCTCAGGTGCGTCGCGAGATGGAGCGGGAAATACACGTTGCTACTACGAGAACATTTAATCAAGGTCGGGAAGCGATAAGGACTGCGGCTGAGGCTGGTCGTTTTATTGAGGTCAGTCCTGGTATTCGCCTTGATTTGGACCTTATGGATGACATAGTTACTTTCGCTAATAATAATCCTGGTTCTTTATCTCCTGAAGAGTTCCAAATGCTGTTTTTAGACGGTACCCAGATGTGGGGTGCATGGAGAATTATCGGTCCTGAAGGCACTCCGTTTGCTCGTGATGTTGGGAAAGTTTTAGACGCTACTCGTATCTACAATTCAACGAAGCAAGCAGGCATGCTAGGACGGACTTTTGACCAGGTGACGAACTGGACTAAGGCTTGGCTGGTTGCTACTACAGGGTTTATTTCACGCAACGGCATGGGCGCTGTTGTTCAGAACGCTACTGCTGGTGTTGATGTGGCTTGGCATGGTCGAGTTATTGAAATGATGATGACCGCTCACCGAGCTGGCGATGGCGACATGCTGGTGGGGGCTAAACGTTTGGCTCAGACTGGTCGTAAGCGTGGTCCTGTGGCGAGAACTGTTGGGATGAATCCTGGAACGAAAACTATTCCTGCTTCTGATTATGAGAATTTAGTGCGTTTGATGGAGTTGGGTGTCCGAGATCAGGGTATTACTTCTCAGTCTGTTTCTTATGGTCAGCGTTTTTGGGGTAAGCGTGGCGCTGTAGATATACCAGGAATAGGAAGAGTGGGCAGGTGGCAGTTCCCTGACGTTCTTGTAGGCGGTAAACGTATTACCTTGAATCCTTTAGATGCACAATTCGTGCTTCCAAAAGCAATTCGTCGAGGCAATGGTCTAATGGAGGATATGGTTCGTTTAGCGGCAGGAATGGATGGATTGTCTAAAGGTTTGGATGACGCTGCTGCTATTAACCGTGTTTACGATATTCATTTCAACTACGCAGAAAAAACTGGCTTCCATCGTGGGACTTCTAGGGTTGTTCCGTTTTACACTTGGATGAGGTACAACGTGCCGTTCCAGATGCAACAGATGGCTAAGAATCCTGGCAAATTCAACAAGTATTTTTCAATTAAAAGAAACATGGAGTTGGGGAATGAGGACACTGGCGAAGAGGTTCCTGATTATTGGTTGAAACCTTTTGGTATAAAATTGCCGTTTAAGTTTGGTGGGTCGAGTGTGTATGGCATCCCTGATTTGCCGTTTATGGATGCGTTGCGTTATTCGCCAACGCAACCTATGGATTCTTTTTATCATTTCGCTGGGAGCGTCAACCCTTTAATTAAAGCTCCTGTTGAGGCTGTTACTGGCACACAGTTCTTTCACGGTATGAGCGTTAATGACCGTTACCAGAAGGCACCGACTGGATGGAGTAGTCCAGCATTTAAGCCTGTTATTACGGCTTTGCAGATTTTCAGCAGCGGGTTTGGTTTTGATCGTGCTTTTATTCGTGAAGCTGAAGATGGAACGATGATGGTTCGTGGAGATGTTGTTCATGTTGTGAACCAATTCATACCGTTTATGGATCGATTAAGGCGCTGGCGACCTAACGAGGAGAAGTATCAGGGCGATAAGTTGCAACAAACGTTAATTTCTAATTTATTTGGTTTGAATTTTCGTGTAAACACTCCTGAAGTTCAAATAATGATGGAAGAGCAAAAAGAGTGGGAACAGCGTCAAATAACGATGGATCAGAACGATTTAGGGTTTGGTGACCGCGCAATAAGAGAACTTGGGGCTGACCGTTAAAGAGAAATAGCGGGACAGAGTGGTCGTTTATATATGACTTACGACCTTCCAACTACTTCTAAGTGGGTTCGTACCGAAGAGTTACATCCGAAACTCAAATACAGGTTGAACGCATTTTTCAAAGATGACCGCATCAGAGGGCGTGTAGCCATTGTGAGCGGTGTACGGACTCTAGCGGCTCAACAAGCCCTATATGACAAGTATTTACGGTTTAAGCGTGGAGGTCCACGAGCCAACCTCGCAGCTAATCCAGCGAGAAGGCTCGCTAATGGCATGGTTGGAAGCCAACACATGACGCAGGAAGCCTTCGGAGGGTATGGGTTCGCTGTCGATCTGAGGATCATTAAGAAGAAAGAGATTTCTGAATCGCAGGTAAACACGATTGCTAACCTTTTTGGTTTGCAGGCTCGTGTGCCTGCTGAGTGGTGGCATTTCACAGGTGGGATTCCATCTGGGAAAGATTACGAATGGTTTGATGCACCAAGTGTCGCTGGCGACGCTGATTTAGATGCTGAGAAACTGGAACCTAAAAACGCTTTGCAGGTTTTCGCTGAAGCTGTCGCTGACGCTCGCAAACATGTATTGCGTCAAGGAGACAGAGGGAAACCAGTTGAAGTTATGCAACTTTATTTAGAAAAACATGGTTTTGTAACTGCTAGAAAGAATCGACGTTCCGTTAAAGGTGCAGGTATCGACGGCGTGTTTGGGTTAGGCACACGGCGTGCCTTAATCGAATTTCAGAGAAATGAAGCGATTTCTATAGGCAACAAAATAACTGTAGACGGTATATGCGGACCTCAAACATGGTCTTGCTTAATAGAAGGATAAAAAATGGATTATAGAGACATTATCGAGCGGGCTGTTTGGACTGCTCTTCAATCATTTCTCGCTGTTTTCAGCATCACTGATTTGGCTACCCTTGAGGCGGCAAGTGTCGCTGGTATGGGTGCGTTAATTAGTGCGCTTAAAACTGTTGCTTCAACAAAATTAGCTTCTAGTAAATAAAAAAAAATGTCTGATGCCGTTGATTCAGGTATCTGGAATGATTTTATGCGTTCGGCAGGGATCGACGCTGAACTTTCTATAAAGCGTTCGCTTGAAGCGACTCAGCACATGTTCGATTTAGAAGACGGCACTCATGGCAAATGGGTGGAAGACACTCTGGGGGTTCTTTTCAAATGGGACGAGCATGATTTGTTTTCTTTCCTGGCGGCTTGGCATGACGCTAATGATGGTTCTTGGTCTGCTCAAAGAGCGATAGTGACGTGGATGGATTCGTTTGTCGAGTTCCTTGAACGTTGCGTAGGCGCTGAAGAGATTTGGGACTTTACTTTAGACGAAGGCGATGCTGGTTCAGAGGCAGCTTAAACGTGTCTGCTAAAAGCATTTCGCCAATAATGGCGTAACCTAACATGTCGAAGAATGTATCTTCGATTGTTTCATCTTCTGGGTCTAACCCCATTGCTGTAAGGTTATTTAACCGAGCTATTTTGTCTGACAATCTTACAACTAAGCCGTGATGACCGAATGAGTTTATGTTTTCGTGACCGTACATGGTTTGTTTCCAACACAGCAGGTCGATCAACTCGACAAAGTTGATGTCTAAACCTATTTCGTCTGCTAATTGGTTTACGCATACGAAAATGTCTGTGTAAAAGCATTCTCTTGGCAAGTCGGGGAATGTGTGTCTTGCGTCTTCTATGACTGCGGTGAGTCCTCCTGCGTAGTGACCGTGATCGTCTAAAGCCAATCCGAGTTCATCTAACGCAGCGCAGGCGGCTTCTTCCCAGTAAACATGTTCTTCACTCATTTAATTTCCTTTGGACTAGAGGGTGGTCTTTTATTTCTTCACCGATTTTTTTGTAGATAGCGTCACGGCGACGAGCGAGAGTTGTTTTCGGTATCCCTAAGATGCGGCCAACGAACCTTAGAGAAAGACGACAATTCAAAATGACGTTAAATAACCATTCGTCTTGTTCTGAAAGTTTGTCTACCTGGTCGGCGATTAAGTTCCGCAACCCAACTTGTTCATTTATCGATTCTTCTGGTTCCTCGAAGGGTTTAGTTTCCATTAAAGCCTGATAAGGGTCTAATGGTCTTTTATGATATTGAAGCCAATCGAAGGTTGAAGGATCAATAGAGGTTGATCTACGGTCACGGTCTTCACTCATTGAAATCTTGCCAATCAAATTTTGATGGGGTGATTCGGTAAAGAGCTTTTCCAGCTCCATCTTCGTACCGTTCGTAGTTGGCATCTCCTCTGTCGATGATTTTGAGAAGTTCTTGGAATGAAAGTTCTGCATATTGTTGGCGCGGTGTGGACCAGATAAAGAAATGCAGGGGATGTTGTTCATCCCAGAATGTCATCGCACGCAGTTTCTCAACTTTGACCCTTAACCCTGCTTTGCCGCATCCTTGAACTTCCCAGTAACAATCTTCCATTATGTAATCAGGTTGGTTTCTGATAATTAAAGGAAGTTTGTTTACTTTGAATGGCGGAAGGTTCAAACCTGTTCTCGCCCAGTCCTCATGGACTTGTTCAAAAATTCCTTCAGCTTCCGCTCCCATAGATTGTTTACGGTTATTCCATGACTGCTGGTGGAAACTCATTTCTTCACTCCGTTTATTGAGTGGACTTGCTTATCGTCATCCCATGCGCCTGACTTATTTAAGCCATCTAAAACAAGCTTTATATAGTTGTCTAAATCCCCTCGAAGTTTGCTTCGCTCTTCATCGTGTCCTCTGATAATGATTGTTGTTTCTTCTTTATCGAAAACGCATTCGACTTCGACTGGACCTTCAAATAAAGGTCCGTCGTAAAGTTCAGCGATGTTATCTTCAGCTTTTTTAGTTTCAGCAGGCGTGTATACGCCACCGTTTCTGGTGAAACGAGGGCGTTGTTTGGCGCGCGGAAGTCCTGGCACTTTCATTGTGTATTCCATATTTAGAAGGGGTCTTTTTCTTTTTGTCCGAAGGATTGTTGCTGTGGTTTCCCTGCGGCTCTTGTCGCATCTTTCACAAGCGAGCTGAGTCGAACCATTCCGTCAGGTCTGTCCACATATTTGCGGCCCCATCTTTCATCCACTTGTGTTGTTAAACGCATGATCGAATCTTCTGTGAACCCCTGCCATGCGAGACTTCCCGCGAAGGCGAATAACATTTTTGATCGATCTCGGTGTTGTCCTTGTCTGCGAGGACCGTAATCCCATATTTCTTTCGCTACCCCTATAAAGTCTTTTTCTGAATAGTGCGAAGGGCGGGAATACAAGACTGGTAGAGGCTCTGGTGGGGGAGGAGCGTACAAGCCCGCTAACGCTTCTATTTCTTCTTTTGAAGGCTGTTTAGCAGTTATATCTCGCATCGCGTCAGAGAGGCTTAAAACGCCTCCTGAAGGGCTTAGGATCACTTGTCTACCCTCCCTATGTCCTTTGGGGTAAGGAAGTCTTATTCCGTTGCCCCAACCCTTCCCAACGAGAGAAGTTTGTTTCGGATTAACTTCATCAGTTGGAGCTTTAACTATTTGACAGGCAGCCATTAAAGCATCCCGCATAGTAGAAGCAGCCATTACTTCTTGCGGGAATATCCAAAGGTGCATACCTTTAGATCGAGAAGGTTCTATCCAACTCGTAATGCCTACCTGTCGTAAAAGATTTCTTGTATTTGTCGCATGAACGAGAGATTCAGAATCTCCTACATCCCAGTCGATCACACCAAAATTGACGAAACACTCGTCATCTATCTCCATGAGGGGATAAACGCCGATAGGGAAATCGTTGTATAAATGGTTTTGACAATGTGAACGCCAGGACTCTCCTTCAGCGGAAATAGGAGAACCATCATCATTCTTATGAGGACGGAACACACCATCTAAAGGGGCGATAGCTAGTTTGCCGCCTTGAAAGAGAGTGCAGAAGGTTTTTAACTCATCCATCTGTCATCAGTCGGAATATCTTCTTCAAAGTAATCTCTTATCAGCCCGCATTGCGGGTCCATGAAGAAGTCCCCTGCGTATAAGTCACATGGCGGTTTCTTATTTTTACATAAGTCGAGAGTTATCGAAACAGAATGAAAACATCTTTCTGCATACGACAAGCCATCTTTCTCTCTTTTTCTATAAACATCTAATTGCATGATTGCGTATTCGTCTGCGTTGAATTTGCCTGCTTCTAAACCGCTACTCATGCCACGTTTAGCTCCCTTGCCTGACTGATGAATCAATGCGACTGGCATCGCTTCATCTTTCGCCCACTGTTTAACTCCTTTAAGGAGGGAAGACACTCCTTCGTATCCTCCTGGTCCTGGTAGTTGTTCGAGATAATCAACCATTGCTATCTTCGGGGTGTCCTGCCAAAAGTCTTGCGCCTCATGCAAAGCGTCACTCATTTGAGAGAAAGTTAGAGGACCATCTAAAATAGCGATGTTGTTAAAAACAGTATTTTTAGCTGTTCTAATTTCGCTAAGAATGGCAGGATCGTGTGCCTCTATTCTTGTTTCTACTTCTTCAGCGTTTCTCTGATAATAAAGGGAAAATAGTTTCTGAATGACCAGCATTTGAGGTTCATCAGGGGTGTAAATGATTGCCTTAAAATCAGGATTTGCGTGAAGGTTATGGACAATAGAGGAAAGACAAACCTGCGACTTGCCGCTATGAGCGCGACCTGTGATTACTAGAACGTCGCTTGGGTAGATGCCTCGCATACGAATATCTAAATCTCGTATACCGAACCTGTAACCTTCCTCCGTTGATTGGATGTAATCGATCCAACGATCCACCCCTTCTCCTGTCGGTTTGAAATACCGATAAGAGGGGGCTTGCTCACCGACAGCTTTTTCAAGTGGAGGTTCTGAACTTTCAGCGTGAGCAAGCAGCGCGCTGATTTCGCTGTCGGTGAGCAATTTTTCTGACATGTTCGAGAGGGGATTGCTCTATGCCAGAAAGTCGTCTATTTCTCCACCTTCACCACCAGCGAGGATTGCTTCTAAAGCATCATCGCCAGATTTGAAAGTGTAAACTCCATCTTTACCATTGACAGCCAGAGGAGCTTTATTCGACCAGACAGCGTGACCGCCCTGCTTCAATTTAAGATCAGGATGGTTCTCTGATTTAGTTCCTGCCGCTTTTTCGTGCGTGTTGATATACCAGTCATCTTCGGGGCATCCTGTCACGAACGCTTGATCCCAAATCCATTGCTTCCCATCTGTCGTGAATCCATCAGAGTCCAAATGCTTTGCGGAGTTTGAACCTCCTCTGGCAGCGGCTTTGTTAGCGGGAGCTTGCGCTCTAGTACTCTTGGCAGCGGGGCGACTGGCGGCGCTGCTTTTATTATTTGAACTTTCGGGCCGAACACCTTCTTGATTACTTTTGACCAAGTATCCATCATCATTCAAGTTGAATGTTATTCCTAGACTCGACCAAACTTGTTCACGGCAACGATTACCTAAGTGTTGGGTTTCAGCTTCCATAGAAGCATCGTCGAACGATTCAGGAAATTCATCGCTAAGAGTAATTGAGGCTTCCTGAGTTCCCCAGTTACCTGATTTGTCTTGTAGCGATAGCCTCTCTGTGAAGCTCGCTGTTACTTGCTTTGCCATTGGTGCCTCCTTAGTTGCACTTGTATAGGGTGTCTAAATAAGATACTACGAAACGGTAACTCTTGTCAAGGACCATTTCATTCATCGAAACCTCGCATGAACTCGTCCCAACAAATCGGACAGAAATACTGGCCCTTCTTGAAACCTAAAATAAGTTCACGATCCTCTGCTGAAAGATCACCGAACACATCCTGGACACGTTTCATGTCCTCCATGTATTCCATCAATGATTTACGATCAACAGTTATTCGATCAAACACTGAACAGTTCTGACAGGTTTGACCAATCATTATTTCATCAGCCGTTGTCTCTGTTTCTCCTACCATTTGATATTCACCACACTCCAACAAAAATCTGAACCATCAGCTTCTTCAAACAATTCTGAAAACTCATCTGAATCTTCCATCGCAAAAGCGTCATGGTTTTGGCAATACACATCAGAAATAAACCCTGCGGCGAATCCTTCTTTCAACCATTCCCAAAGTTCTTTACTCCGATTTGGTTCTTCAGGGAAATACTCTTGTCTTTTCTCTAAATCGTTCATGCCGCTTTGTTCTTCCTTTTCCATAATTGTTTATGCTCCCATCTGCAAAAATTTTGACCAGGTATTTTTGGCATAAATTTCTCTCGACACTCTGGACATTCAACTGGTTTCCATAAATCGAAGTCTTTTGAAACAGCCAGCTTCACTCTTGTTCTTTGCGACGTTCCGCCAAACACTCCCCAGAAATTTTCTGTTTCAACCGCCCACTTCAAACACTCCTGCTGAACATCACAGTTAGCGCAAATTTTGAGCGCTTCTGTGGGGGCGTACATGCCGCCTTCAGGGAAAAACAATTCAGTGTCAGCGTCTTTACAATTAGCTTTACTCAACCATTTTTCTTCTACCATGCAGGTTTCTCTCCCAATGTTTTACCTCGACACTCCATCCATGCCGCACACCAGACAGGACCACAACGCCAAGTGTCCCAACGAGGGATCGACGGCATATCCGACTGCACCCAACGACCAAACCCTTCGCAAACAATTTTGAACGCCGCCCAATCAGGCTCACCCCTCGTACAAGTAATCTCTTCAACCTCGCCATCGACGAAATGAAACCAAGTAAACTCAGGAATGTTAAACGCCCATGTATAAGCGTGAGATTGAAAATCTGAACGACGCAACTTCCAATCCTTACGAGGAAAAGCTTTACTTGGAACCTTGCCAGGATTCTTCCAATCGATCAAACGATCCTCTTCAACCCAGTCAGCAGTTCCAGTTAATACAACTTCTAAATCGTCATCCTCAAAAATAGTTTTAGAGAAAGACTGCTCGATCCCTATGGGATGCAACGAGGGAAGAATATCCTCTCGCCATTTGGTAACGTTCTTTCGACACGCCTCGTATGTTTTCTCGGGCGTGGCACGCCACCAATCCACTTGCTCCGAATGCTTCTCAAATGAGATATCAACCAAGTCCAAGCAGTCATCCAACGACAACGCCCCTTGACCTTCGAGCAAAAGCTCGCCGCAAGTCTCCGCGACTTCGTGCATAACGTTCCCTCGAACGAGGTCTGACGAATACCTGTCATCTTTAACTTCTCCTAATCGAAGTAGCCTTGCGAGGTGAGGGCAATCCTGCCAAGTGTTCAACTCGCTTTGCCTGGTCTTAACTTTAAGTTTCATTTATCTAGTCTCCCTATCTGATAAAAGGTAATACACGCAGACTAGCTTCAGGGTGTGACAATCGTTTCTTGCAGTCATGTATTCCCAAACCTTAGTTAGACAGTAACGGACACCCTTTTAGGGGGTGTCCGTTTCCGTACTGTCTGTGCCGTACCGTACTGTCGAGACTAATCGAAGTGGTTTGGTGCTGTCAAGTACCCTTTAATTAGGGTAACTATTTTACTGGTTATTTGTCAGTTTTAATCTGTTCAAAAGCCACATTATTTTCAGTCAACAGCTTCTCCAAATATCCGATATGTTTATGAGCCTTTTCCAACCTAGCAAGCACATACTTCGCATCAAGCTTCGGTTGAGCACGCCTCGTAGTAGCTAAACCACGTTCCTGCAACTCACGATAAAACTGTGTCTTAGTGACCCCAGTCTCTTTCCGTATATCTTCCCCCCTACGACCCAAGAAATACATCTCGATAGCCTTTTCCATACGAGGGGACTTGTCTATTTCATTCATAACTCCACCCTTTTCCCTAAGTATTAATCAATCTATTAAATTTCCATTTTGTATATTCGTTGTCTAAAATTTTGTTCATCTTATTTGCACGCTCTGAAAACCTCATCGCCTTTTCGTGATCTGGTTCTATAACTGCGAAAGTTAAAGCCATACCACTTCCATGCGGCAATCCTGGTCCCGAATAAATTGAGAACTGACAAATATATACATCGCCAGATGCGTAAACTTCAATCGAATAACCTTTTTCTTTTATATTATTAACAGCGTTTTCCCAACGATTTTCTTCAAATGGAAACCCTATTTCTTCGCCAAAGTTTTTAGCTAAATCAGTTATATTCCAACCGCCTTGCGCTAAAGACCATTTAAGTTCTTCTGCTAAATCAAAGTCGTGCGCCCATTGAGTGAGCAAACCATCAGACAAACGCCAATTCAACCCCATGTCGCTCGGTTTCTCAAACAAAAACGCAACTATTGTTTGATCCAAATACCTTAAAGTATCTGACCAACGCCTATCCAAATCAGTGTTGTCATGTTCAAGCCGCATAGAGCGATTCGCTAAATTATTCAACATTACCTAAACCTTCTTCCCACTCTTCATTAAACGTTTCCCACGAAGAATCCCCAGTTGTCTTATCCTCCAAAAACTCCAAGTCACGGATTGCTTCAATCGCTCCTTTGAACTCCTCAAGAGATTCAAGAACAATAGTAAAAGCACGATTCGACGACGCATAAGCTTCCGTACACAAAGCATGCCGCTTCGCTGATTCTACTTCGTCCTCTAAATCGCAGATAAGAAGAAACGTGTCCTCACCCATATCAGCAAGGCCGCTTAAAAGCTTCGCATGATACCTGTAATCTGCTTGACCATTAACAATCCTCCACCAAGTCCAATAATCCATCCTGCACCAGCCAGCAGACCACTCACTAACCGAAATGCCTTGAGACTTTCGATACTGTTCAAGAGACTCGACAACCTCTTTAGGGGAAGTAAAAATATCTATTTTACTTTGCATAGCACCTACTCCTTAATTCCGTATGTATAGGGACTATCATTTAATTGAGACTTACGCAAAGCCCTAGCGCTCAAAAAAGAACCCAAAGTATCTGCATAACCTCTCGTAGTTTCCAACGAGGTGTGACCCAACATGTCAGCAGTAACCTCCAACGGCACACCAGCCTTCAACAAATTCGTCGCACAAGAATGACGCAACTTATGAGGCGTGAACCCAGCCTGGATAATATCGTTACGGTAAAAAACCTTATTCAAATACTCTGCTCTAGGAACACCCATACCATCGTCACAGCGCTCCACAACACGCTTATCAGGATACGCACGACGCTTCAACAACAACTGAAACCAACGCTCACTCGCCCCCCTCGAATCAAAACCCTGCCTGTGCTGATCCTCAACAATAATGTCCACCATCGTCGCATAAGGAACCCTCTGCTCCCTCGACTGACCCTTCGTAGCCTTACGCTTAGCGACAAGCTCCTCAGAAGAAATATCGCAACCACGCAACCGAACAATCTCAATCGGTCTTAAACCAACCCAGAAACCCAAACCCAAAGCGACACGAACATTGTCATCCAAAAATCTGTTCCACGCATTGTAAAACAACGGATCAGGAACAGGCGACGGATTCTGCCAACGATTATTAGGAACCTCAACACCAGCCATCAAAAAACGATCCGTTAAACCATTCTCCCAACACCAACGATAAAAACCAGACAACGTAACTAGCTCACGACGCTGAGCAACAACCGAATAAGACTCGCCGCTTCTCGGCTGAGGTCTTTGAATAAAAGCATAAAAATCTTGATTAGACGGATCAGACCCATCAACACCAGAATCATACAACCATGTATTCCAAGCCTTAACCGTCGAACGGTAACTCTTAATAGTTCTTGGCGAACGCTTAACATCATGGATCAAAAACTCAATCCAAGCCTCCACAACACCTGCAAACGACTCAGCATCAAACGCTAAATCAGTAACTCGAACTCTCTCACTCACAATCAATCCCTTCTGGCAAAAAAATGAAACCAAAATGAAACCAAAAAGAATTGAACTCAAACGCCTCCATTTTTTCCCCTATCAAATAAGCCCGAAAACATTAGGAAAAACAGATACTCACAGTGGCAATCAAGGGAATTGAACCCTCGACCTCGTAAGTTGGAACTTACTTCGGGAGTTTCTTCTCCCTCTGTTCGCTCACGCTCACCTGGTTCACACTTTGTGTGACCCTAACGCTCCCTGTGGGTCTGTTTTTCTGTCTGCATCAGACAGCTAACAATTACAAACTATCATTCCTAATAAATTAACGCCAGCCTTTACCAGTTATCAGCCATATCCATCTTTAACTGATGAACTCTACTTGGGTTACATCCAACCATTTTGGCTATCTCTTTCGACTGATAACCGTCAGCCAGCAACTCTCTAATAGCGGCAGATTTTAGATCAGCGACTATTGCCCGCATCCCTTTAATGTCATCTGTGCCATTTATTAGATCACCCAACCACCAAGCAGCAGCCAATCGTGCCTGCGCTGTTTCTCGTGTTTGAGCCCACGCAGGTATTTTCGTCAATAACATGTCCATGTGCTTTTTACTTGTCACATTTACACGCCGAACATCGTTCGATTCATTCATTTTCCAACCCTTCAATAATTGTTTTTATTCTATTACAGTCAAATGACTGTATTGTTTATATTGTTTTTCTTTAGACGGATGCCAAGCACCATTGCCTAAAAGTTTTTCTAAAGCGTAAGACATCTTCAAAAGATCAGATTGCATCTCTCCAAGCTTTTCTGAGGTCACACGCATTTGATTAGTTAGATCGCATAGATCGTCACCATTCATTTTTTACCCATCCCTTCCGAGAACATGTTCATCTCGTATTCGTTCGACTGCTCTGTCTGCCTCTGACTTTGTTCGCCAGTGCGACAGTAAACGGAACTCACCAGATATTTGTTCTTCGACGACTAGCCATTGCGAAATATCGCTACTGACAGTCCTTAAAGAACTTTTCGGTGTCACTTTTACTATCATTCGCCCTCCCTTCTAAGTCACTTTTGTCTAGGGTGCCTATATGAGGGTTATTAAACAGTCTGTCGTGTCCCAAAACATCGTGCAAAATGACTATCAGCATCGAAAAAAACGTTAATCCGAGCAAAAATAGTGTTAAAGGATCGTGGTGGCCATGAAAAAACCCGCTTGATATCGCACAGCTAAATAGAAACCATGTAACTAACATTACTGAACCTCCCATCTTATATCTATGCCTTCCATGCCAAATGTAGGCAAGTCAAAGTCGGTATGAGGGAACACTGTTGCACAGTCTCTTGAAACCCAACCAATATCGTTTGACCAATAAAGTTGCTCTTCTTCTAAATAAGAATTATCAACAGTTCCTCTTATTATCCATTCTCCATTATTCATTATTTGACCTCCTCAACTATGCCTCTTCCTACTAGCCAACTAACTATCTCTTGTTTGCCATATCTTGGCGTTCCAAAATCCAAGATGTAACTTCCATCAGGAAAATCGTCATAACGATATTCCCAATTCGCTATTTTCGACAGTGAACAATTCATCAAGTACGCAATATCACGCAAAGCTAAAACTTTTGATCCCGAAACTTCATCGAATTGTTCTAATCTTTCCCAAAATATGTCATTACTCATTATTTGACCTCCTGGTCGTAGTAGTTTTTCGGTAATTTGCCTTCACAGCAATAAACACCTACTGCGAGCTGTTCAAACATCCCTTGATCCTCGTCATACTTCCCAACAACCATTTCTAGACCATCAGCAGCAACTTCTTCACCACAAATATCGCAAGGCCAAACATAACAATCTCTGCACATCCAGCCATCTTCCCAACCCATCCGATTAACCCAAAGACCAGAACCCATAGATGTATCTCTGTCACAATCGACACAGTAATTGGATTCATTTAATGGACCTTTAACCTTTACGCCACCAATGTTTATACAAATTGAAAATCCCTTAGGTAAACTCATTATTTGACCTCCAATTCTGTATCTAAGAAATCGACCCAAGCCCGAAACTC
>Ga0208669_1000110_pt1 | contig 35422 bp, 25 predicted proteins | sample 21_taG_FD_184095 | JGI IMG/M metagenome (GOLD analysis project Ga0208669, IMG submission 184095) | Marine viral communities from the Subarctic Pacific Ocean - 21_ETSP_OMZ_AT15319 metaG (SPAdes) (version 2) | ecosystem: Environmental > Aquatic > Marine > Oceanic | place: Pacific Ocean | collected...
ATCATCAGTAGCAATCAGGTTCTTTACAATACCTAAGCCTCCGCTATCTGGTAATAAATCACCCACTACTCCAAGCACCTGTGGCGCTTTGTCTGCCAACCAAGATCCTAGCTTGGTGTCTTTAATTTTCTTTTTACTCATCTGTTTCTAGTATTTGTCTAATATTATCTATTGGTATAAATCCTTGTGGTTTTGGATCAAGGTATTGACCTCTAAGATCGTAGTACCTTGCGTTAAATATCATAATTAATTTGCGCTCTACTTCCTGAAGCTCATAAGCTTTATTGCTTCTGTCTATGTAGTCTTCAATATCCCTAGCTTCTTTCTTTGCTTTTCTTACAGTTGATAAAGCGTCCTCTGCTTTTGCGTGTTCAATTTTTAGTTGCTGTATTCCTATAAAATTCACATCCTGTCTTGACTCTATTGTCCCCTTTCTTAATTCTTTGTCGTATTGTAAGATTTCATTTACATTTTCTTCATATAAATCAAAATCATAAAAACGAGAAGCAGCAGTACCGTATATTGTTTTAATAACAGGTACATCATTAAACTTTATAATTGGTCTGTCTTCTTGAGGTGTCTTAAATAAAGCATCTACAAAATCTTCATCTGTTCTAGCTTTAGAAAGTATATCGTATTTTCTCTTAGCTGTAGCGTAACCGCTTCTAGTAAGACTTGCTATATCCATAACAAAATCACCAGCACCTCCCCAGTACGACTGAAGTATGTAGTAATAAGGGTCTGGGTTAATTTCAATAGTTCCGTCAATATTTTCTGTACCTCCAGTCATTTCATGTAACCCTACAAATAACTCCTGCACTAAATCTGGAGATCTGAAAGAAAGAGTAGAAGCTGGAGTCTCTGCACCAAACGGATATTGCTCTTGATAAACCTTACCCCCATGGTATGTTTCGTTAAAACCAAACGCATCAAGAGGAGCCTTTAGAACAGTAGGTGTTATAGACTTTACAGCTGCGCCCCCTATAGTTGATGAGTTACCCATAGCAATAGGAGAGAATGCACTGTGTGAAGCAAGAGCCATATTCATAAGTGCATCATCAAATTCTCTAGCACCTGCAGAAACTTCTGCAAGCATCGACCCCACAACATTAAACATGTTATATCCGTATCCTAGAGGTATAGATATGTAGTCATTACGACCTGATCCATATATTATGATAAACCCTCTTTCTTTTTCATACTCTTTTATTTTATTGTAGAACAATTCTCCGTCTTCTTCATCTCTACCAGATAAAGCCATATTCAGTAACGTCTGAAGTCCTGAAAGTAATACCATGCCAGCTCCTAGCTTCTGTGCGCTTGAAACTCTATTTTTCCAACTGGTAGTTTCGCTTGGACTATTTGGTAATTCTGCTTTTAATGACTGGAATGTTCTGCCAAATCTAGTAACACCCTGTACGGCAGCGTTAAAGAATAAGAACACCTGATTAAGAGACGGTCCTAATTCTCCAGATTTGTTGAAGTTTATAGTTATGTTCTTTGATAGCTGTGCAGCTCTATTTTTAGTTACTCCTGCCTTTCTGGCTTCTATATACGCTGCCAATCTTATACTATTCTCAAAAGCCTCATTTACACCAGCTACATACTGGAAGAATTGTCCTGGTTTTGAAAAAGCGTACTGTCTGGCCGCTTTCATTTTACCTGGAGTTTCTGCTTGAGATTTTAGGTTGTCTATAACATTGTTAATACTTTCAGAGTATGAAAACCCTGTTCTACCTCCTGCAGCCTCCCATTCAGCAACGTATTCGCTCATCTGCGGGCTCATCTCTCTACTAAAGGCGCTGTCTTTAAGTAAGTGACCAAGAACCACAAATGAGTTTTTAATCATAGACTTTGTAAAGTCTTTACTGTTTATATCGTAACCCTGAAGTATACCGCCTTCTCTTTCTATTTCTGCTAAGGCGTTGAATGCTGCTCCGTGTATATCTCTGAAGAAGTTGCCTACGAAGAACGATGGGTTGTATTGTGTAAATGCGTTACGCATAAGCGTCATAGGTCCTGACAAAGTTCTTAAAATAGTGTTTAATTTTTCCTCTGTCATTCCGTTTAAAGCATCGGCATAATCTGACTTCTTAAAGAAGATAAAGTGTTGTTCTCCGTTAACCCTAATAGGAACCATACGCCTGTCTGCCTTCATTTCAAATGCATTCATGTCCACTATATTACCCTTCTCATCAGTCTTCTTCATAGGGGTTTTTACAGAGAATATATTCCAAACCTCTTCATTTGGATTGCTTTTAACCTGATTGTATAGAGACATCATAGCCTGGTTCTTACGAGCCCTCTGGTTAACCATAGCGTTCTGCATTATAACATTTGCTATAAGATTTATACCTGTCTTGCTTGCTCTACCCTTTGCTGCCTTTGTAGTTTTACCGTAGATCGCCATACCAGCACCGCCTGTGGGGTATGAATTATGATCATCCTGCACTTCATCTACAGCCAAGCCACTAAGAGGTACATAGTTTTCGTACATGTTCTCCCAAGCCTCTACTCTCTCGGAAGTTTCAAGTCCAGACTCAGCCAACGTCTTACGCGTATTACCTATAACCTCATAAATAAGTTCAGAAATAGCTACCATCTGACGGTTTTCCAACTCTTCAATTATTTCGGCAGCTTCATCTGTTGTAATACCAGAACCGCTCTTCATTTCAGGCCTAGTCTTCTCTATCTTTTTATTACGCTCCTCTGCGTGCTTAGCGTACAAATAATCTGATACATCCTCAGCCGTCAATCCAGCCTCTTCCATAGCAAAGTTTATAAGCTCTAATCTACCCTCCAAAGCCTCTAAATCTGTACGTACTTTACCATACATCAGATCCATAGCCATCTCAAAATCTTGAGACTCAGGAACTTTACTACCTCTAAACTCCTCCACGTCCTGCTGTAGCAATAAAACATCGCTAAATCTATCCTGTAATTTTATAGCAAGTCTCTGCATCTGAGCTCCGTAAGCCGTAGGTGTTGACTTCTCCCACGTTGAGTTACCCTCTGCATACACCCTTCCTGGCAATCTACGTGAAGCTAAGTATTCACCGCTAGTTTGCTGTCTAGCAGCCATCTTATTGGTAGCTTCATTAGACAGAGGTTTTTCAAAATGAAATGTTGTTGTATGTCCAGTAACCCCAAAATCGTATGATGTAGACTCTGCAAGAGCATCAGCTCCAACACCCTGTAAGTGACCTGATACGCCTTTAATTCCATGTAAGTTTGTATTGTTAACGTCCATTAGTGTTGCATTAACAACACTTCCTGCTTCTACACCTTTATACTCACTTTGATTTACCGCATCTAAAAACTGCTCTTGATTTACAAATCCAGGTTGAGCTCCAAGTCCCACCTTAGTCCTAAATAATCTTGTTGATAGAGCAGTTCTATCTTCAAAGCTGACATTAGATGTAATCTCATTTATAGATGCGTTTGATATTTCTTCTAAGAAATTAAATAACCCTTGCCTAGAGTTTATATGCATAGATCCAGTTTGCATAGTCACGCCATCCACCCCACCGAAAGGTTGAAACTTTTTACCTAGTAAGCTTACCTTTTGTTCAGATCCTTTTTTAGTGCTTCTTGAACCAGCTACGTAAGATTTATTATTAAAGAAACGATTTAAACTTTCAACTAGATAATCTTGTGTGGACTCTGGTGTTTTTTCATTTTTTAAATACTCTAAAGTATAGTTTACAGCTAACTTAAATACTTGAGGATTACCAAGACTATTTTTTTCTGTAAGCAATCTAAGTCCTAATAAATATGTTTTGTTGGTTTTTTTTGCGACATCTGCATAAGTTGTAATGTTAATACTAGACTGTCTTGTTGTGGTATTGTGACCAACATTAGCGCCCTGCATAGCTCCAACAGAGTTTCCTAAAGGACCACCAGATAAATGGAAATTAAAAACATCTCCATGTACGGGCAGTGATCCAGGACCAACCATTGTTCTGTCTACATTGTGAATAGTCATTTGAAGTTTTCCTGTAGAGTCAAGCATGTTAGCCTCTCTCATTAAATTCTTAAGGTCTTCAAAGCTCTGTATCCTACCAGATTTTATTTTACCGTTTACAAAATCATTAAAGTTTTCAGCAGTAACACCTTTAAATATAGCTTTTCTCTTGTCATAATTTATAGATCTTGCAGCTAAGCCTGTAGGTTCTGATGCGTCGATATCAAGCAAGTCACCGTCTAAAGGCTCATCCTCTATTCTATCAAATCTGTCTGATGCATACTGCAGTTCAGCAGGCGTAGCTAATCTTAGATCAGGTATACGTTTCTGATAAGATGGTGAGTCTTTTGGTAGTAGTTGCCATAAAGAACCTTTACCTTCCATATCGTTTGTGAGGCGGTCCGCTTTCTGCTCATGTGTTTCTTCTTTACGCAACCCACTCATATTGAATATGCTAGGGTTTGACTTCCTGCCAATTTTTGTGAATCTACCTGCTAGAGCCTTAAGATCATCTTCTGTTATCTCGGAGTCTATAAGAGCTTGTATGTTTTGCTTTGAAATAACTTGATCTTCTATGTCTGAATTTATTTGCTCTATAGTTCTAGATCTAGGACCTACATCAAACATCCCTCTTACTGTAGGGCTAAAGTCAGACAAGTTGGTATAAGAGCTAATGTTCTTATCATTATTTTTCCAAAGATCACCAACCTCCGTCATAAGGTCCGCCCTCTCTTGAGCCAGCATATCCGTATACTCCTGCGTTTCTTGAGCTCTGGCAAGTTTTCTTTCGTTGTAGGTCATCCTCCTAGGAGCCTCCATCTGTAAGATATTTCCCCGTCTATCTGTCTTAGGCCTTGGAGGCTTTACATCAAATCTTCTACCGTCCTTCACAAAGTATATATCTTCCATTCTGCTAGGAGCAGCACCGTTACCTGTCATCTTAGCATATAGGTTTCTAAAATGATTGTAATCGCTAAGGTCTGCAGTCTTTTCTCTTACAGAGGTAACTCTAGTTATACCATCTCTACCTTCTCTAGATGTAACTTCTTTGTAGTAGATCTTTGTGTTTTTAAGGTAGTTAAATTCTCTTGCCGCCATACCAGCCGCATCAGAACTATCTGCCTGCTCAATTGCAGTTTCAGCCTGTCTCTGCGTCCTAAGAGCCTCAGCTTGCTTAGGTGTTCTTATACCTGTGATTCCTCCATTTTGTCTTACAAAGTTTGTAAACTTAGAAGCAAGTTTTACAACAGAGTCCTTATCACGAAGCACCGCTTCATTGCTTGTTAGTCCAAGCTTACCAGCCTGACGCATAATATCTAAACCCCACCCTTCAAATCCTTGGGTTATATCAGACTGACTTAACTCTAAGGTAGCAACTTGGTCCATGAAGTTTACTATCACCTCTGTCTCAAGAGCATCTTTTTCATAGTCTAGGTAAGTTTGTCTTACATCCTCTACCATAGACTGTACCTTTGCATTATCTATTTTTAATATTTCAGACACAAGTCTCTCTCTTGCCTCTGTGTCTGCTACAATGTCTCTAAGTGCAACGTGACCATACTCATGTATTAAGTTTTTTTCTAAACCTTGTTTAGTCTGCTTTTCTCCTGCGTAAACATGTATCTCATCTACATATTTGTTTTTTCTCTCTTCTGGATTTGCTTCTCTGTATTGAGCAAGATCTGAGCTATCCGATCCTGACACCAATCTAAATGATTTTTCTGTTTTATGCACTATGATTTTAGCGGTCCCCTTTGCAGCTTCTGCATATCTATTTATAATGTCTGAAAACTCGTTAGGTACGTCGCCTACTACTTCACTTGTTTCCTCGTTAAATGAAACCTCATTGTATTGATTAGGATCAGCATTATCTCTCCAATTACCCACACCTTTAGCTCTGTCTTTAGGGGTATAGTCTGGTGAATGTACAGCATTGTTTTCCGCAGCGTCTCTTATCTTCTCCACTTCTAAAAGTATGGAAGTCATCTCAGCCCCCATCTCTTTCTTCTTCGTATCTGTAAGTTCAAGGCTCATTTGGTACAGCTCCATCTTTGTAGGATCGTCTGTAAGGTTACCATCAGCATCCATCCACTGACCATCTTCATTTTGCGAATATTCAGCAAGCATAGACTTTAAGAATAAAAGCCTATTATCCATAGCAACAAGCTCCGCAACTAAGTCTCCTCTTCCGTTCTCTCTTAATGCTTTTAAAAGCGTCTGGTCTCTAACCTGAGCGGTGTTTAATTCCTCACTCAACTCTGTTGCTTTATCTATAGCCTCCTTCTGTTCTGTTGTAAGATCTTTTAAGTTTGTCCCAGCAGCGTTGCCTCTTCTTATTATATCTAACTGCTTTGTAAGGTTTTTTAATTTAACCTTACTTACTCCGTCGAAAAAGAATCCACTACTTGTAAGTTGATTGTCATAAGCATCTACAACCCTTGAGTTAAATACCTCTGGTGCGTAATACTTCTCGTACAAAGCTTTACCAGATCCTATGGTATAAGCTCCACCACCCATGCCCAGACCAGCCCACGCACCTATTTTACCATCCTTCATAAACCTTTCAGCATACTGAGCTCGTGTATACTTCTCTCCAGAAAAATAAGAATCTATAGCCATCTGAGAAACGCCAGTAACCCCTTCAGCTATAAACTCTTCACCAGCTCCTATACCCATACTTGTTGCCATTCCAAATCCGTAGTCTAAAGCTTTTCTACCTGCAGAATATTGCGTAGCACCCGTTAAGCTAGGAGCCCCCTTAAACATGCTGTACGGGCTAAATCTACCTGGAGTGAGAGCAAACTTACCTATGCCAAACGTAACATATGTGCCTACACCCTCTCCAAGACCTTCAGCCGTTCCGTGAAGGAAAGACATACCGTGTCTCTCAACCTCTGATATTTTAGGAGCATCCCAGTTTGTGCTTCCGTCATCATTTTTTTCGTAGTATATAGGGTTGGTAAAACTATCGTAATACGTTCTATTCATAACTAGAGTGCCCATAGTCAAACCAGAGGCACCTGCAGCAACAAAACTATTACCCCCCGTAAAAGGTGCTGTAGCTACAGCAACACTCATAACAGCTAGAGATGTAGGTGATGAGGCTATTGCTGGTTGTATCTCTTCATTAAACACTACATCCCTCTTAGCTTGATTGTACATAGCGGATAAATTTTCCACCTGTATATTTTCGTTGAGTATAGCATCAGATCCAAATAAATCTAACTGCTTTGCATTAACAGCATATTGAGTAGATTGCTGTTGTAGTTCGGACATCTTTTGATTTCTTTCCTCATCTCTTTCAGCCAACGCGTTTCTTAAAGATTCGGTTTCTTCACTTTCCTCACCAGTAAAATATCTAACAGCCCCTACAGCTTGATCAATAGCTTTTAATGATGGGCTGGATGGTGAAGCTATAGCATAAGCGCTAGATGCTAATCTGTTCCACCAGCTGGCATCAGAATCAAGCAAAGCTTGCTGATCCACAAGAGAGAGTTCTTCCACCTCTTGAAATGCAGTGTTTGTAGCGTCTATCATACCTTCAAGCTGAACAACCCCCTGTCTCCAACTTAATGCTGCGTCAGTCCATCTACTATTTCTATCACCCACAGCTACATCATCGTCAAGTATCAGCTTGAAACCATCCATGCCTAAATCTTCAGAAAAGTCATAAGCTTCTTTATTATACAGGAGATCGCCATATATCTTAGCTTCAAGATTCTGTATGTACTCTTTGTATGTTCCAAAACCAAGCTCCTCTGTGCTTACTCCTGATCCTGGGGCAACACCCTTAGATACTAGCGTTTCATTTATCCATTCATCCTCACTCATAGCTAAGTTTTCAAGAACGTGGTTTTCAAAATACTTACGTGCAGCTATATCTCTACCGCGACTCTCGTCAGCTAAATATTCCTCTTTTTGTTTTTCTAGAGCTTTTAATTTTGCTTGAGCACCAAAGTAAGGCTTCCCTCCTTTAGGTTTTTTATTTTCAACCTCCTCTCTTTGTTGTTCAATCTGACCATCAATTTCAGTAAGCCCCTGCTCTCTAAAAGAAGCTGCCTCTTCATCTAATATAGCAATTAACTCATCAGCACTACCTTCATATAAATCAGACAATAAAACATCACCTCTAGTCATAAGAATTCCATCAGGGTTTTTAAAAGAAACCCCAGACTTCTCTCTTAGCTTTAATAACCCTAAATCTAAGACCCCAAAAGTAGGGTTATTGATCATTTCATTATAGCTTTCTGGAGTTGACTTTCTCCTTATGTCCTCTAAGGCTTTTCTACCCTGAAGGTCTTGCCTCATAACTCTCTGTCTTGCAGAGTCATAATCCTCAACCCAATCATTGTAAGGGTTTACTACGCTTTCATTAAAGTTATTTACCGCTTCATTACGAGCGTTTAAATTGTTTTTATACGCTTCAACATTACTGTTGTATATGTTAACCAAGAACGGAGACATCTGCTCCACTTCAGAAAGTTGATCTGGAGGAGCTATTTCTTCTGGAGCGTTTTCCGTCATCCATTCATCTAAACCTTCAGCAGTAGGTAGCAGAGGCGGTACCTCATTTAATATGTCGTTGTCTGAACTATAGCGATCAGTTATGTAATTATCATAACCGAATGATGGGTCTAAGTTTTCCCATAGATACTTTGTTGTTTCAAATTCAAATCCTTCAGGATCTGTTTGCTCTGGTATATCCGATTCTAAATTCGGAGTTTGAGGTAGTAAAGTAAACCCCGACGAAGTTCCAGCTGATTGAGAATCCAAAAGAGGCGGATCTACTTCGCCTCCTTCTTGCATTGAAACGCCCTTTGGGTTTCCCTTTAAAAAAAAAAGTTTGCTTCTCGCTAATCAGATCGTCGATGAACTGGCCATCGTTTTGTGAAAGTTTACTCGCCATATGCGTTATTTTTTACAAATATAGTGAATTATGGCCTTGGTTGGGATGCAAATATCTGCGCTTCACTATCATTAAAGGTTCTTAGAACCTCTACACCCTTCTTTATTGCTTCATTCCTTTCGCCATCCTTTACACCAGAAGCATACCCTAACTGCGCTAAAATACTGATATATTCTTGATTTGTCTCTCCATCTGGAGTGTATGCATCAACTACGATATTAACCGCTTCTTTCTTGTCGACAGTTTTTCCATCAATATTTATATCATAACCCTGCAGAGTAGCCGCATACGTCGGATCTAAATCATTAATGTTTTTCTGTAAATACATTTCAGCACGTACAAATAATTTAGGAACATCGCTGTTATCCATAGCAACGCCTAACACTCTGTATTGATCGCTTACTTCATTAGCCCTTGGATCTGTATTATTCTGAGGTATATACGACTTCTCTACCGTAATGCTAGACTTACCTACTCCAGATTTAGGAACCATAAGACTGCTTATTCCGCTACCAAATTTTTCGTCATCCCCTTCAGATCCTGGCATAATCGGTCCTACAAAACCTTGTCCTGGTTTTTGGAATTGATCAACCTTAAACTCTACAGACGATGGGAATATAGACGGTGCTGAATCATCATCATCGTCAGGCGCATCCATAAGGTTACCCTCTAAAAATCTCATTGTCTCATCAACATACTCACGTACATCCATAGATACGTATCCAGGTTCTTGTCCATTTTTAGTTTGATCGTCTTGTAATACTGACTCATGAACCGACTCACCGTAATTTTGTACGAATTGAGATCTGGCTGTTGCACCAACAGCTTGGTTCTTCATAGCATCCGCTGTAACCCAAGATCTAAGCGTGTCTAGCTTTTCTTCGTATGTAAGGTTCTCATTTTTCTTCAGTCTAGTGGCTGCTGACGCATAATCTTTAGAGAATTCACCAGGCAATAGGTTTGCGTAAGGTGATACCGTAGGGGCAAAATGCTCTTTAGATCCTCTGGTAGGCGATTGAGACACCAAACCGTACATATCCTTTCCGTCCTCTCCCTGCATCCTCGTTCCGTTAATATCTACATAGTATGCATATGCATCACCAGTGTTTGGATCTATCTCTATAGAATCGGGTTCTACGCCTGAGTTATTCCACTGCTGAACTTTGTAATCTAGAGATTCTTTGTTATCTCCTAACTGCATCACCTTATCTGTCCAAGGCTGTGTACCAGATACATACCCTTCTAAAGTGTCTCTTTCTTTGTTTGTATTCTTATGGTGCTGTTCTAGCGTCTCAAATGATGTTTTTAAGGCGGTTACGTCGGTTACGAAATCAGATCTATTTCTACCCGTATAGTGGAAGTTATTTATTCTATCTGCCAACCAGTCTCTTTTAGCTCCAAACACCTGTTTATCAACGTCTGAGAACTTAGACACATCAAATCCTAACAGTTCTTGTTGCTGAGCGTCCTGCATTTTACGCTGCTCCTTCTCTACAAGCATCTGCTGAGCAAGCCTCTGTTGTTGCTGCTGCTGTACAATCTGTAATTGTTGATTTACAACATCAGAAAAATTCTGTTGAGGCAGTTGAGGCTTTAAGTGGTCGTAATATTTATTTTCCATATTTAATCAAATTGAGGCTCGTCAAGAAAACGCACAGCATTGAATAGAGACATAAGGTCTGCTTTACTTGGGTTTTTCTTTTTCTTTACCTTCTCGTATGCCTTCTCCATTCCCCTGGCCTGCTTAGGGTTTATAACAAACTCACCGCCAGTCTGGCGTATCCCTGTATCCACTAGTCCGCCCGACTTCTGTGCCATCAATATAAGCTCATTCTCACCCTTTTCATACACTCCGTCTCCGTCATCGTGCTTAAACGCACCTGGTGTTTTCTGCACAACTCTACCTCCTTTAGCAAAACCTTCGGACAAATCCTCCACAGGGGGATCCTCGTCAGGAAACTCAAAACCCTCCTCCTCTACAAATTCTGTTGGGTCTAGACCTTGTTCTTCAGCAAACTTTTTATCCTCACGAAGTTCCCCTCTGTCAGTTTGAAAAAAGTCCTTAGCCTTATCAAAGAAGTCCTGTCTCTTTTCTTTAGCCTCAGCCTGCTGTTCCTCAGATCTAGGGTTTGCAAGCAGTTGCGATGCACCGCTTATTAAATTCCTTGTACCCGCCTGTGCCTGTTGTTGGCCAAGTAGGCTTTCTTGCTGAGCTTGTTGTAGGGCCGCCTGACTCTCATCATAATCCATACCCATATCAGCCATATCTTTCTGATATTGCTGCATTGCCTGCTCTCTGGCAGAACCTAACCCCTCTCTCATTAACCCAGACTTTTCAGCCTCCTCAGCTTCGTCCTTTTCCTGCGTAGCTTTACTTAGAGCAGACTGTATCTGACTGGGGTCTGCACCAGACTCCATAGCCATCTTAGCGGCTGCGAGCTCAGATGAATCGTCTCTTTGCTTTCCGCTACCCAGTATAGCTGCGTTACGTACAGCAGCAGCTACGGTCTCAGGGTCTGTAGCCCCTGGAACCTTGGACTTCTTCATCTGCTCTCTTATCTTATCCGCTTCTGCACCCAGAGTCTCTATTTCGCCCTCTGCATCTTTTTGTTTCTTTTTACCAGAGATAACGTCGTACAATCCAGCTCCACCAGATAGTAGAGCACTTTGACGACCCTGCTTAGTTAATTGATCTTGATAAGCTTCTCGCTGATCTGGATTCATATTAGCAATTGCTAAAGCCTCCGTAGTTTTTTGTCCTGAAGTTAATCCGTTACTCATATTATTGCAAATTTAGTGATTTTATCCCAAACTACCATCAAGCTTGGTGTTTTCGTAGTCTATGTTGATAGAATGGAGCTCAAAAGCCATACCAGCAGATGGTAATGTAAGGTCGATGGTTGCGTATGGACCCCTCATAAGATCCCCGTTTATACGAGGATTCGTCATCATATATATAGGTAATTGTAAATCATAATCTACATCACCTTCAGATACTGCAGCACCATATATGTTACTTGTGACGAGCATCCAAATAGTAGCCATGTGTAGAATCTGGTTTGCTAATCCAAGTTCAACATATGGACTTCTAAAAATTAAACTGTTGTTGGCTCCGTTATAACCCACCATAGACATGGCATTTTCATTATAGCCCTGAGAACTAAATACAGAGTAAATATTATATTGGGGTACGGCTGTGGCCGCAACACTTGTTAAAAAATTGCCCTGACCAGGACTTGAAAAGTAAAGCTTTGATTCCTGAGCTGGGGTAATAGACACTGCGGGTACATTCTGAAGCGGTACCTCATACTCTACATATGGCTGCGTTAATGCTTCAGTTGCGTCAATAACGTCTACCAACTCATCACCCTCTTCTACACCAAATAGTAGATCCCCCAATCTAACCAACCCGACATAAACAATATTTGATGTTGAGTTACCAGCACCTTGTGAATTCCTAGGCATGGCTGAATACTGATTACCCTCTTTACTTTCGAAAGATCTAATCATGCCATCCTGCTGAAGTGAAAAATCACCGCCCCTATCTATATTCGTCCGCACCCTAGCTGTCCAGCCCTGTGTGTTCGTCTCTAGAGATATAGCTTTAAAGGCCTTTGTAGATGATGGGTTTTGATTGGATGCAACACGCATAGTCGACGGATAAGAACTTTCGTAAAAGCGATTATACACCCCAGATATATCATGCCTCCATGCAAGTCTCGTATCTTCCTCATCAACAGGTGCGCTGGATAAAAAATCATCATCCATATCCATATAGCACGTAGGGTTAAACGAATATCTCGTCTTCCATACATTTGATTTCGTAGAAAATGCTACTGTTTCTCCTTGATATATCATGATTAATAGGTATTTGATGTTGATCCACCGCCACTCATTCCCCGCCTCTTTGATCTTGATTGTGGCGAGTCTTCTGTTTTCTTTGATTTTGGCGGTATTACAGCCTTTGCAGGGGTGTATGGAAGCAGCTTCTCGTGAGGTGCAGATGTATGCTTTGCACCAACCATAGCCCCCATAGTAGGGTGTATATGGTAATTACCTACATAAATCTGACCGTTTGGTAGAATATACTCCCCTCCTGTTGTTCTTAGGTTCTCCCTCACACCCTCATACCTTTCTCTTGGTGGTGGTGTGCTTTCCTTAGCAACTCTACCCTTTTTACTCTTTGTAGAACCTGCAGGCAATCTACCCCCACCCAGCCCCGTTGTAGGTCCTGTAGGGTCTGAAGGCCCTGTAGGGTCTCCTGGACCTATAGGTGGTCCTACCGTGCAATTCATTGGCCACGTCACACCAAACTCAGTCAGTAAAGCGGTGAAGTCTTCCATACTTATAATTTCGTCTCCATCCATGTCTGGAAAATTATGAGTAGCTAAAATTTGATCAACCCCAGTATTATAATTCCATGCAGCCCATCCAGCAACAACACTTTCTTGAGTTATGTTTCCAAATTCATCTATAATACCTGGATAGTCACACAAGTTGCCTGTCCATCCCTGTGGCTCGTCAGGTGGCGGAGGCGGTGGATTGATTATGTTTGGATCGCATGTCATAGGCTGACCCATTACATTCATATATCCGAGCCACGCTACAGTAGGGTGATAATCTTTAGGGGATTGAAAAGAACCAAAGTGTGCACCACCATGCTCATAAAAATTTATACAATCTGGCGGAAGTTGAATAGAACCTCCAGTAACCGTCCATGTCGAATAGCTGCTATCCTCAAAAGAGACAGATCCTCCGCTCTGCTGTATAAGCCAAATAACCAAATCCTGAACAACGATCCTTCCGTCATCCTCAAACTGACCCGTACCGCCTACTGGACCCCATCCACTCCCAGGAGATGTTTGAGCAAAAGTGCTGTTAGCCCATATTGGGTACTGGTATGAAATTTCTTCAAGAGTAGCGCCCTGCATAATTGACATAGAGCTTTGAAACCACGCGCTATATAGATACATCAAGGCTGGACCACCGCCGCCCTGTATATCAAAAAATCCAGTATAGGTGTCCGTAGCAGCATCGTATCCGTTTATCGTTGGATAGTCGCATATATTTCCTGTAAATGGTTGAAACGGCATAATTAATATGATTGTATTTGTGGTCCTGATCCTGATCTACGTTTTCTTGTTGTTGGTGGTGGTGGTGGTGGTGTATCTGACTCACCGCCCGCATCATCTTCTGAACCATTGTCATATATACAGCTGCCGTCATCAACCGTTGCAGTAGGGTCGTAGTTTATTGCAGTAGGATCAGTACAGCCTAATCTAGCACCTCCATTACCTCCATTAACTGAACACACTAGAGGGTTGTCAGGACCATAACCTTCTTCGCTCCATTGTGCCAGCGCAAAAATCTGATCGGTCATGGTTATCATTGGAGGCACAGATTGAGCTAGATTTGGAACCATAGTTAATGCATCTGCCTGCATTATTTCTCCGCTGTCTAACATATCGGTTACCTGAATGTAAGCCGCTAGGATTGAAGAGTGAGTTATATGACCATTCTCGTCAACAAGCATAGGGTAGTTACAAAATTCATGAGCAACACCATTACCCCCATTACCATTTCCTCCATTACCGTTGCCTCCATTACCATTACCCCCATCACCTCCTCCATCCTCATTTAAAAGTCTCCACTGTATAAGCCCAGCAAGAGGAGCACCCTGTCCATAAGATGCGGGAGAAACATCCATACCGCTGTAATCTATTTGATACGATATAACTGTATTTCTAAATACATCTTCATTAACAGGAGGCTCTAAGAAATTAGGTTTTGGATATAGATTACCTTGTTCTACACCCTCTAGAAGCGTTAAATCGTAATTTACTGGAAGCTTTACAGGTAGTAGAATATTATCAGGTATATCATCACCTGGTTGGTTAGTGCCTGAATTAAACGTAAACACAAACTTTCTGCCTGGAATTTCTTCTTCTACAAATGCGTAGTTGTCTGCAAATGTTGAGCTACCAAGAGCATATCTAGTATCTGTGTCCGTACCCGCATAAGCAAAATCATGATTCTGGTAGCTAACAGTATCTATACCGTTTAGCTCTATAGTTAATTTAAGCTCCTGACCAGGAGATAGAGTCCAAAGCCCCATACTTCCGAAGAAGTTATTCAACTCTATATTTAAGTAGTAGATTAAGCCTGTTGTATTCGTCAAATATCCTGGCTCATTATACATAACAAACCACGTAGGTGGATCGCTTTTAAAGTTGTCGCCATTACCCCAAGTGATATTAAAGTAAGGCACAACATCCGATGTTGGAGGCGGTCCGCCTGGCCCTCCTGTACCTGGCACCACACCTCCTTCTGGATCTACTACTTCTACATCTGGAATAAACGGATCTGTAAGTAAACCGCGCGTTTCAGGGTTTAATATACTTAACAAATATTCTTGTTTCATAGGGTCATACCCACCTACAACACGAACATCTTCACCGTTTATCATAGACAGATTCATAGCATTTTGGAATGTGTCCCTAAACCACGAGCGCATATTTGTGTCAGATATCGTTTGTACACCTGCACCCCCTCCGCTGGCTTTAAATACCTTGCCTAAAGACTTGTGCGCAAAATATATAGAGTTATCGAGAACATACACAGATTCTGGATTACCGTCTGCACCCGCTCTACCTAGATAATATTGAGGTTCATTTATAAACTTACTAGACGCTATAAGACTCTTCTCACCCTGTAGATCGGATATCATGGTTCTGTCTATACCAAAATACCCACATTTATCCTTCTGCACAAATACACATTGGTCATCCCAGTTGCCTAGATAATTTATTTCACCGCTCTTTAAGTCTAGATCTTTATCTATAGGTACTGACCTATTAAACGAAGAGTAAGAAACCTTTCCGTGATCTAATATATCTCTATCCGAGTGTATAACGCTGGCTTCTTTATACGTCTCTTGAGCATCCTGCTTTATCATATTAGGCCTACCTATGTGTATAGCGTGGGATTTAAATAAATCTGTCGCCATCTGAGCCTCTAGGTAATAACTCTTGAAGTTAGCTTCAGAAGCTTGGGTAATTTCCCAATCTGAAGAAGATCCTTCCGTTTCTGTATTTACTATAATATCTGGATAAGCGTTAGTAACCTCAGCATTACCGTGATCTCTTAGGTTCACAGCGTGCGACCTAAACCACACATCACCCTCTGTAAGTGTAATAACAGCATGTCCTATAACCTCCAGCATCTCTTGTTGTCCAAATTGTGAGAAGTCATAGGAATCACCCTCATGCCATCTACTCCCATTTGATTGCCTAAATATAGAATATGTCTTACCTATTTCATAATAAAGGCGGTCATCTGAATCCAATTCCTTTACAGGTGAATATATTTCTATGATGCAGTTGTCTCCCCAGTGGTGGGCTTCATCTCTAACGTCCTGGTATCTAAACCCATTGGCACCCCCATTATTTTTAAGAAGCAGGAATAAACCCTTTTTGTTTTCATCTACAAAATATTCTCCAGGGTTGTTGTCAACATCCTCATAGCCTCCAAGCGGGTTACTTTCTGACTCATCTAAATTTACCATACCCGATATCTCAAAATCGTAATTGTATGGGTATACACGCGTAGGAACTTGAGAGTCACTGCTCGATGACGGGAGCATATACGATATAACCCTTAACCTATCACCCTCTCTGTGTGTATACAGAATAGGGCTTCCTTCTTCGGACCTAGCGCCCCAAGCGTCGGAATATGATATAGTGTGTCCCTGCAGGTAATTTAGAGATACATATATTCTAGACGGATCTCCACCTACAGACTCCCCCTGTGCGGTAAATGCCCCGCCCGCAGAGTATTGTAGAAAATCTGAGACACTCGTATTTTTAGAATATACGATTTTATAATTATGAGCCCATTCTGGTGGCTCGTGTCTTAACGTCAGCTGAATATGTGCAGGACCCTGTACATTGTCTGTACTTTCATCTGCAGTCCTCTGCGACGGTGCATATCCATCAACAAACACAGAATCTAAATGATTAACATATCCGTGTCTACCTCTTTGATCGTAATATACAACGCCAAATTCGTGAGTTGCGGACGACTTAAAAGAATAATTCTGTGAGTTACCCCCCGCTGGAGTATACATAGATCTTGCATGACCCTCTAAATGTGAGTGAGTCATCGCATAGTCAACACTTCCAAACCTGCTATGCGTACTAGCAACAGTGCCACCTTCGGAGTCACCGCCTAAATCACTTAGACTTCCCTGAGGTGTATTAGTAGTCCCATCCCAAGTCCATCCGTCTGCATACCATTTAGGCTGACGAAAAGGCTTATTGTCTAACCCATAGCTATTCCATCCGCCCATTCCGTCATTCCACTGATGAGGTCCTGTCGGTACATCTGTCTGAGGCCATGGAAATGATGTTTTTAACCAATTTAACTTAGCGGTTCCCCAGTCGTTAAGACGCTTTATATGAGCGCTCCTAGTGCCTCCAACCCATATAAGCGGTAGCGTTGTTGTATAAGGTCTTACCTCTGGATAAGGCCTCCTCCTGCCTAGATTGTCTGTATCTTCACCATAAATAGGGAGCATAGCTATGGAACCTGTGTATAGCGGCCCGCTCAAAACATAAGGGGTACGAGCCCAAGCACCGTCCATAACAGTGCTCCAGTTTTCGCCAGGCTCGCCTAATTCATCTTCCCATGCTTCGTCTGTAACAAGACTGTACTGTGCTACCGCATCCCAGTTTGTTGTTGAAGTGTATCCCCCATAAGAATAATCTATGAAATTAGCTAAGTTGGTGCTATCACCTACAGACGCTCCAGGGCCGCCATATGGATCAATCACGGTGCCCCCCATTACCGCGTGAACGGTATGATGGCCTTGCGTCCAGCTCTGAGCCCCAAAATCGTAGATATTTGCTTTAACGTCACTAATCTTAAAATTAAAGTCAAGCCTCCCAGCAAGAGATCCATACTTACCTAAATCATATTTATCATAAGCGGAGTTACCTCCAGCAAATGCGGCCCCAGGGCCACCCTCCCCATCCATTAAGGAAAACCTAAACCTTGATTTACCAAGCACGGGCCTATACATATTCTCGTACCCATCTACAGTTTCTTCGGGAGTATTAAATATCTGGCTGTGAGGTTTATATAGACTCCGCTGACCATCCGCGAACATTAATCTCCCAAAGCAGTTTCTCATAACTTGAATGTATTCATAAAAATTGCCTGACGTATCCCCAGCCGATTCCACCATTTCATTGATGTCGTGTTTAGGCTTAAAAGCCTTGTACCAAGTATGATTGGTAGGGCCACCCCAGACAGAATTTGATACATAAAACTTATTAGCAACATCGCCAGGCGTATCTAAGCCAGACATTGTTGAAGTACTGTCGAGGTCTGCAAAGTAACTCTGCATAGCTATTATGCTATCTTTATTTAAAAGCCACCACGGAGAGTTACCCTCCGCACGCCTTACACAGGTAAGGACATCTTCTTCTTCAACCTCTATTTTAGATATAGCAATACGAGCCTTCTTTCTAAACCCTCCATAACCCTCATAAATAGGATCCATATCATCGTCCTCTATAGTCTCTATGTAAAAGTCAATACTAGCCTTATTTATTATAAATGCGCCAGCAGGAGGAGCTGTCCTTTGGTGTCTAAGTGCTTCAGCGTAACCTCGACGAAGCGTGTTACCCACATCTTCAGCAGTAACTAAAACCCCATTGATATAGTCTGATAATCCTGTAGCTCCACCGTCATTTGCCACACCTACTATCAGATTGCTATAGGTGTCTCCTGGGATTATGGTTGGAAATTCAAAGCTATGGCTTGTTAAGTGTCCCTCCTCAGCCTCGTAATTCAACCCCAGATCGTACTCATGTCTATAGACTTTTGTAACATCGTTTTCTACGTCTATTTGTATTTTAGATTGAAAACTAAATATACCAGTACCCATTGTCCCAGGCTGAAGGCCTGTAGCTTCAATAAGTTCACTAGCAACTACACCAACCGCTTCTCCATTAGCACCAGCAAGAGCCTCGACTATAGTAGCCGCAACCAGATCGTCACCATTCCATAATTCGTCCTGTACAACAGTAAACTTAACCTCAAATTGAAGCTTACAGCCCTGTAGAATTAGAGGGTTACCCGCACTTGTTCCGTATCGAGCACTGAATTCAGGTGCATCTGCCTCGACACTACTTCCAGCTGTTAGGGCAGTGAAGGATGTGTCGGACCACCTCGGATTATTGTTATTTCCATTTGAGCTGCTACTCTCAATCCAGTCTGCACCCTCTTCAGTACCCTCAGCACCTACACCAAAATTCCACCCAAAATATCTATACCCATATTCCTCTAAAAAGTTAGCCCCTGAATATCTGCTATTTACCCATCTATCAGTACCGTCATTATCACCTCTTGTCATATAGTGCGCCTGAGATTCATCATGAGTTCCGTTATTAGCCGAAGAGCCCCAAGGTTGACTGTACTCACCCTGTTCTGCCTCCCCATCCCAGGACTCACCCTGAGGTCTATATCTGTTGTTATTTTCTATAAGGGGATACCTAGGCCACCCAGTAGCGTTAGCTATATTCGGCCCCATATGTCTATTCTGATGGTACGTATAATCGCTAATGCCATTTTCACGCCACCTCCTTACATTATGCGCTTGGTATAGATGAAAGTTTCTATCTGGTTCGTACTCTATAACTATATTTATAACGGTGCCTGCGTATATTTTTCTAGGTATTTCCTTGGTGTCTATCTCAAAACCTACACCTTTATTTTGACCGAAACTTCCAGGCTCGATACTGGGTGTTGCTCTGATGACAAGATCTAAATAATCTTGAGGCCTAGGTTTATATACAACCTTTGCATCACATTTGGTATCAACATTGTCAAATTGCTCCAAGTAGTTTCCATACATGAGGCGGTTCGATATTGCCGTCTGGGCTTGCGCCTTTCTCGGCACATTATCAAAAGTCTTCTTAACTTCTTGTGGAGATACACCCGAAGCAACCCTATCGTTGTAGAATTTATAAGTTCTTGTTTCTAAATCCCAGTTAGCTGTCTCAGACTCTATATTGCTTACTTCATCTATTTCAAAAAAGTTTGCAGAATTCTCATACCTAGCCAATATCCTTATTCGCTCAACCTCTGGGCCCACCTCTGGTATCTTCAATAAACACACATTATGAGACAATAAATCCGTAGTCTGTGCAGCACCTCTATTTACAATAGACGGTGGAAATGCTGCAGGTGAATATGCAGATATAGCAGTCTCTAATTTATCTATATATATGTTCTGATATGCAAACTGGAATCCTGGAGCGGCTGCGAAGTTGTTTGTCGATCTAGACAGGTCTGCATCAAATTCAAAACTTATTCTATCTAGTGGCACCTTAGGACACGCACATATAAAATCTGTGAGCTCAAGAGCATTGTCGCCTGTATATTCATCCGTAGTAAAGAGATCGTCCTTTTCAAGTAAGGCTCTGTATATATTTATCTTTCTGGGCTCGTTTACATTATCTGTAAAATAAAGGATGGCATCCTTTTCGAAATCCACCTTTAATCCTTCGTTTCCATCGTAGTCTAAAAAGTCTACAATACGATCATGCTTTTCAAATTCGTTGGTATTTGTGTATACCACATCGCCTTTTACAAATCCATGTTCTGGAAAATTAAATTGAGTCGATGTAAATATTCTTCTTAAAGAGTTTGGTACACCTTGAGCTTCTGTTTTTGATAAAGGTAATTTACCGTACTTATCGTAAGCCCATACACCATGATCCGCAGCAACCTGACTCCACACAAAGAAATAGCATATCTTAGTTTTAATGTCTGTTACACTACCTATAACCTTTAGAACTACATCTTGAGAATTTGAGGGGTAGTCAGAATCACTTGCATACATAACGTCTGTATTACCCCTAAGGTTCTTTAACCCACCTACGTTACCTGTATCCCCGTCTACGTCATCTGTAATATAAACATTAAGCGCGTCGATCATGCTTGTTTTAGGTACAAGCCTATAATCTGAACTTTTATCCAGAGACCGAGGTGTTAACTTATCTATCATTAGAACTTAGGTGCCTGCATGAAATTCTTACGTATAACCTTAAGAGCCTCATCCTTGGTAAAGTGACTTAATCTAGCGTTTGCTTTTCTTCTTTCGTTGTACCATTCGGTACGCGCTCTTGCTTTTTCGTTAGCTGGCACGCTTGCTTTACGCTCAACTAGCTTATAGTATAAATAACATCTAAGAGCTTCTTCTGCATATATGTGAACTTCAGGATCCGTAGATCTTGCCTCATCTGCAACGTATTCCATAACAAGGTTGGTAAAATCCGTATTGACAGATACCTCTATTCTATTCTGATCTAGATTTATCCTGAACTCACCAGGAGAAGAACCGCCTCCAACGCCGTACAATCTACCTGTACCGCCCTGGAATATATAGTTTTCAAAAATGAACGCATTAAAGCCGTCGGAATCTGAATTAGAACCTGTAGTTGTTTTATCATCCTGCCTGTCCTTTACGAGGTTTGCCTCAATATTAAGCGGTCCCTCTTCACTATCATGTGTTTCGTTTGTAGCCGTGTCTGATGAATCGACCTCGTATTTTCTAGAATAGTTTAGGTTACCATTCATAGTAAGGGCCCTTATAATACCATCACCGCCCACAACGCCTATTTTGCTAACATCTACAAAGTCGTCAGGTAGGGTTATCGTATCATTAGACTCTACAGATAATTTTATAGACTTTATCTTTTTACCCAGATCAAATCCTATCTCGCGGATACCCCTTAATGCAAAGTTACGTATAGCTACATCCGATACGTTACTAACGTAATCATCTGTATCCATAGTGATCACCCAATCACGGATTATTTGGCTCAGTTTTACTTTGTTCATACTCATTATTCAGCGGCTTCTTCTCTTGTTGCAAAAGGTTGCACGGCGTTATCTCTTAGGCGTACACCCAGTAGCTTAGCCATTTCGTTTACCAATTCAGGTACACAGTGTTCGGGTAGCATAAAATCAAAACTAGCCATGGGGTTAAATTGAAGAGTTCCATCTGGTTGCTCAAACCCGTTCCAGGCTGGCTGGACAGGAACCTCATCTCTTGTTGCGACAACAAACGCTGTAGGTCTCTTGTAATACGTTACTATTATAGAATTTATAGTGCTTGGGAATACTTCAATTTCACCAGAAATTAAGGCAACAGGAAATGACTCCGTAGGCGTAGACAGATTGCTACCTAATATAGCATTCATTTTTTGTACATCATACAGTATTTCACATAGAGTGCGAGAGTCTGTGCTATTGAAAACAAATGTGTCGTTTACCCTTATTGATATAATTCTAGACAAATCGTTAGGCTTTAGAAATACATTGTCTGTTGACGAAATCTCAGCGTCTCTTACCATAAAGGAAAGATCCTCAAGCTTTTGTTTCCTCCTAGACTTGTCTCCACCTAACTCGAAGTTCTGCCTAGACAGTTTTTGAATATCTACAAGCTCTGTAAAAAACTCATTAAATACGTTCATCTGAGCCAAAGAAGCTAATGAATTGAATATCTGAGGAGTGATGAACCCCTTCTGCTCCTTGTTGGTCAGATCTTTTAATGAGTTATATACTGCTTGTACGCTAGCCATATCACAAATATACGAAAAAGAAAAGCCGCCATAATAGGCGGCTCGTCTTTGCAGTATCGTATCATGAGCTTATCCCAGCCTATCTAACCTTTCTTCTATAGTAGATAGTACAGGGGATCCCTTCTCGGTAAGACAAAATCTCACCATAACATCTATAGATTCCTGTCCAACAGGAACAGATACTATTAGTTTATTGGTATCAAACCAGTAACAACCGTCAGACTTAAGATTTATAATCTGATAGTCCTTAGCTTGCTGAATACTTGATCTAACCTGAACCTGCGGTGAATCAAACGATTGGATAAATTCCTCCGTCTTCTTCTTTGCAATGTTTAATAGATTGTATCTTATCTCAGATACTGGTGTGTTGACGTTTATACCGAAATACAGGGCTATAGGGAGCAGTTCATTAATGTCCTTATCCCTCACCATAGCGACCGCCTCAGTTAGCTTAAACTCCTTCTTAAGCTCATTCTCGGCATCTTTCTTCTTGTCTACGTTTTTAAAAACCTTACCGCCATTTGCCATATTCATAGGGTGTAGATCCATAAACTTACGTAAATTTGGCTTGTCTTTAGGTACAAATAATTTACCCTCTCTAAATGCTACAGTTTCTTTACGCGCATTATCGCCCTGTTCGTCAGCCCATATAGATGGTTCGTTTGGACAGTAGCGCATCTCACGCACGGTGTCCTTATCGGAATCATATACGGTAATACCCTTCTGTGGTAGCATATACACTATACCTGCACTTTTTGGTATCTCGTATTCCGCATGGTGCAAAACCTGCTCTTTACGCTTAATATTTCTTTTCTTTTTAGGCGGTGCCTGTGTTACCACCTTGGGTTGTTGTTTATCCAGTTCTTCCATTACTGCTTCCCTAGAAACAACCTCTTTCGTCTGAGTTTTAGGGCCCTCAGTAGCCACTTTTGCTTTTGTCATTATGTATTTAATTTAATTTATGTTGTAGGTTTGTACAGTTCGTACAAGTCTTGCGCTAATTGCGATGCGTTTCCGTCTCCTATATCTCTTTTGATGACACCAAACCTTGCTAAAGTTCCAGCAAAGCTAGTTTCGTTATTTGTTCCAGAAGTTCCAAGCCTTTGCAGTAATAGGTTTCCATCAGTTCTACCTGCAGTGCCAGTGGTTACTTTGGATCTAAAAGGAATTTTTTCTTTATCATATTTTTTATCAACTATACGTACAGATGATGGTGTTTTCTCTGATTTAAGTTTAGTTATAGTTTTACTTGTGCTCCTCTCCGTAAATGCTGGAACAAAAGCAACAATTTCACCTTCGTGGTTGTGCAAATATATATTAAAATCCTTATCTCTCCTGATGACAAATGTATAACAGAACTGCCTTGCCCCTATGTCTGTACTCCTTGATGTATCTGGGAATTCATAACGCACAGACCCGCTCTCGTTGGTATTTGTCCTCATTTCAAATGGATTACCTTCTAGCCCTTCGTGTCTCATTGTAAAGACACCATTAAATCCATCTTTAGAAAACCCTAACGTCTCTCCAGCATCATCACCAAATAAAACCCCAAAAGATCCAGTACCTCCTGACGGATCGCCTATGGCAAAATATATAGTGTAATCATTTTCTATTCTAACATCTGGAATGTTTAAATATGAATCTATAGCAAATTGAGCACACGTCTTGCTCAACCCCGTAGTAGCCGCCGTGGTGTCGGTCTCAACCGTTACATGCGTTCCCGTTGTGCCATCTGATCCCGTATCGCCATTACTTAGGTTTGCAAGGTTATATGTAGATAAGCCTGTACCTGAATTTCTCCAAATTGTTATACTGCTTTCATCACTACCCCCAAGTAGCTCATGATTATAATCCAAGAAAGGTTTATTGTCTCTACTACCGAAGTTTATATCCGCTATAATGTTTCTGAATCTAGACGCTGGATCTCCTGTACTTATTTTTTGAGAAACCCTCTCCGTAGGTTGAGATTTGATCTTAGTAGCCATGTCCGATACATTTACGAGTCTAGCCTCCTTAAGCGGTGAGTTTCCATCTAGGACATCAAACTTCATAATAGCCTTACCTGTATCGCTGCTTGAGAAAAGCATAATCTTCTCCATCATAGACATCTCCTCGCCCTCTATACAAGCTATGGTAATGTTGGTTTTTTCTATAGAATCTCCAACAAACATTTGACTATCCTCATAAACTCCAGCATCGTTAAACGTGATGTTTATTTCACCCTTACCCGCAGATATAAACGATATCTTATCCGCAGGTATACCAATTATAGGTATATCTTTTCCGTTCTCGGATATCCTCTTTACAGGACCTATTGGATCGAATCTACGGAATAAAAAATACTTTCTTACGGACATACTGCAAATATACTAATTAATCAACGCTGTTGACTTTGCCTATGTTCGCTGTAGCAACGCTGTTGACTTTGCCTATGCTAGAGGATCCTACGCTATTTACATCATGTCCATAACCGCTTGCTTCTGTATATGTAACTTTAACTTTTAAAAAATCACACGCCCAACTTCTACCACTTCCTAAAGTGCTATTGTCTACCTTAATTTGAATTCCAGCGGCTGTTGTAGCATCCCAAGACAATCCCCATAAGTTAGAGCTTGATCCCCAACCTGGGTCATAAACAGTGAGAAATCTAGTAAGAGTCCCGCTGAAAGCAAGTGTACTACTCCAAGAGGTACCATTATAAACTGAAAACTCTGGAAGGTTTGGGGTCGCTTTTCCTCGAGCTTCAACAATTATTTCTATACCATTAATAGTCGCTCCACCAGGTATTGATAAACTACTAAAACTAGACCACGTAATATCACTATCAGTAGAAAATATTAAATCAGTAGCTGTTCCATCGTCCGCAAAAGCATTTGCTGCGTTTGTACTACTAGGGTCATTTACTGCTGTTGGAAAAGATGTTGTAGTAGCCATTATGCAGTTACTTCTACAAACGTATTGTCTGGGTTAAACCATATTTGACCATTACTAGCGTTTAAACAATAACCCACAATCCTTACAATATCGTTATTGCCTGATGGCGCTGTAGCGGTAATATCACCCGCTGTTGTTGATGCAAATAACACGTCCCCCACTGCACCTGGATCATGATCTAACGTCACCATACCTCTTAACAGCATCCCATCATCGTCAGAAGCTGCTCCTAATGCTATAGCTAACATTCCGTCACAAGTGGCAACAGCGTCTGCATCTGCAAGCTCCCACGTTCCATCAGATTTATAATGGTATAAAGCACCCGTAGTCATTGATGTTGTACTACCAAAAAAGACCACATCTCCTATGTATGTCCCGTCTGTATTGCCAGTAATAGAAAACTTTCTAGTCTCTATATTAGAGACACCAGAATTTACAGTTAAATCTCCCCCGACATCTAAATCCTCTCCCACATTCACATCTTCATAACCTAAGCCCGCACTATCGTTAAGTATAGCGGCTGGTATATATGCATTTACGTGCTGAAAGTCGGTTCCGCCCGTTGTAGCATCTACAGATATATTTCTGTCTGCTAAAGTTATTACTGACTTTTCTCCAAAATTAATTTCATCTATAAACTGCGTAAAAAACTCCTTTACTTTTCCACTCGTTATAGAAATCAGGATTCGTGTACTCACTCCATCCGCTGGCCCCCTAAAATAAAGGTATATCGCGGCATCGTTTGTAATAAAGTTATTTAATCCACGTAAATACTTAACGGGGAATAAATGAGCTGAATTATATTCTCCAGGATTTGTATCTGGATTTACATATATAAATTTTTCGTCTGGTGATAGAGCCATCTTATAAATTGGAGATTGAGGTTGCTACAGCTGTAATGTCATCGTGAAAGAATATAGAGTTTATTTCATCAGCTACTACGATCATAGCATCCTCCCCAAATGTAATTTCTTCACTTAATGCATTTATTATTTCTTTACCAGCATGTGTTGTTATTGTTAAAGGGATCCTTGTTGCAGCTCCTAAATAGCCATGTTTATCTTTGAATGATAACGTAAGGGAGTCTCCATCATCATCTACATTCATTTCTACTAAATCCTCTGCAAGGAGTAGACCAGCATCTCCTGTGCTATTGGCAAAAAATAAGAATTTCTTCATATCACAAATATACGAAAATAAAAAAGGGGCCGAAGCCCCTTTCTTGTAGTAGTCTAAATCTAGATATTAGTCTTGATATTGAACACCTGGTGAGCGAGTTATTTTCATGCTCTTAAGGTGAACAGCAGAGTTTGCGTTAGCGCCCTGAACAATCATGTAAGGCACAACAACGTCTCCTGTATCAAAAGTAAATTCAGCAGTAGTGCTTGGTGCAGCTAGTGTACCGCCTTCCATTACCGCAGCTCCAATGTGCTCGTATGTTACAACACCAGCTTCAGATACGGTCACTTTAAATCTGTGATTACCGTCAGCAGCTGTTGCATCAGTTGAATCTGTAAACACTGCAGTGCCATCATTAAGCCTCGTTGCAATCTGAACATCGTCAGCTGACTGACATCCAAAAGCTACAAAGTCAGTATATTCAGGATCGCCAGAAGCAGCAGCAAGGATATCCCCGTGAGCAACTTCAAACTCTTCGATTTTTCTGAATCCAATCGCGCAAGCGTCATAGTCAGTCCAGTCTACACTGTGGAAGGTTACATCAAAAGTCATTGCATGTTCTCCGATAGTGCAAGCAGAACCGCCACCAAAAGGCGTACCCCCTACAATTATCTCTAGTCCAGTATTATCAGCAGAAGCTGCATCTCCTTGAAGGTTTAGACCAGCAGCAGTGCCACTTGCATCTGTAGCTGCGACAGCACCTTCAATTATATACCCTGAAGCGGCAACTGTATAAACACCAATGTTCATACAAGCGCATGCAGTCATTTGATTGTTTTTACCAGGAAAAATCATGGTAAACTTTTCGCCGTCTGCCATAACACCGTGAGCGCCTCCAGCGCCAGCGATGTTTGTTACGATAGGTCCTGGACAATCAATATAGTTCCAGTCCACAAGGGTTTCTGGAGTAGTTCTTGTCAAATTCCCCACCGTTAGGTTTTGAAGAATTAAATCATTCATATTTTCTAATCGTTTTTAGTTAGTAATTATTAAGATGCAATAGTAATCGCATTAACGCTAGTAATGAAGTCTGATAAGTAAACAGAGTTTGTATCATCCGCAACTACTACCATGTCGTCCTGAGCGCCACTATTGATTGCTCTAATAATAGTAGAGCAAACATCCTTAGCCTTACCTGCAGTAATTACTAAGTCTACAAGCTCATACGCTTCGTTGTCAGCGTCAGCATGAAGAGCCTCTACAATTCTGTCAAAATATAAACCTAAAGATGTAGTATCAGTAGCAGAGATTGCAAATCCTCTGAATTTTGAAACAGGCATACATAGAATGTCATCTACTGCATCCTCGCCACCTGCGTTTGAAAAATATAAGTATTTCATAATTTTTAGTTTTTATTATGTTAAAAAATTAGCCCTTAATCATTACGTGCTGGTTAGCTGCACGAGTACAAAGAGCGATCTCTGAACGGTAGTGGAATACAGCGTTATCTGTACCAGTATCTCCGTTGTTAGTGTGACCCAAAATGCTACCACTTACCCAGTGCTCCATCTCACGCTTATATCCGTTAGCTTCCTTGTAGTACATAGCTAAAGCTGGAGCCTTCATTCCGCTACGTGCGTCAGTAACTTGTGACAAAGGAATCATAGCTCCCTGAATGTAGTTAGATGCACCTAGAAGAGTAGGATCGTTAAGAAGCTTCCAATCGTGCTTGTGGAAAGTGTATCCACCACGAGTAAACGACTTAAATCCAAGCTTTACAGCCATGTCTGAGTCGTTGTTGAATGCTCCAAACTGTCCTGGTAAACCAGCGCTTACTGATGTAGCGATACCTGATGCTAACATATCGTCGATAGCTAGGTCTTGCTTTCTATTAACGTACATAGCGTACTCAGATGGCGCACCCTGCTTATCAAGCTCCATGATAATATCATCGAACTCAGAGAATGAGTCAAGTGGGTTAGCGTTTGCGTTAGACACTTGGATTCCACGATCCTCGATAGCTGCGAAGTAACCTTCAGAACCAGCAATATCGTTAGTTAGAGAAGCACCAGCAGTGCCATCGTGAAGCTCACCTAAAAGCATCATCATTTCACGACGATCCTCAAAACGAGCGCGAGCCTCTTGCTCACCCTTCATAAACCAACGGTACTCACCGCCTCCGATGTTCACCCAACCGATATTCGTAGCCTGTGATCCGTTAACCTCATAACGATCTTTAACGATCATGAATGGGTTAGACTTTCTCACTGCGTTGAAATCGTCGAATGCTGTAGGCTGGTTAGTTCCCTGAGCGTACATGTTACCAAGCTTAATCCACTCTCCGCCTACTGCGTCATAGTGAGTGCCTGATGTAATTGCAGCGTCTCCTGAAAGAAGAACCATAACTGCGTTTGCAGCTGAACCTGTTCCATATCCACCAGAACTTACAATATAACGAGTACCTGTTGAGCTATCCATAACAACGTCATTTGCCTGCACGTTAGACGTAAAGTTATCGTCACCGCCAGTTACAGTAAGAGAAGTTGTATTGTTTGTAATATTGCCTACAACGTATGTAAACGACTTGTGGCGACGACCTGCCTCCCACCAGTCAATCTGGTCTGAAGATCCGCCGCTGTTAATTGCCCCTGTTAGTTTAAGAAATCCAGTGATGCCTTGATCACCGTAAGTCTCGACGAGTTTAGGCATTACCTCGTCTTTAGTTGTTTTTATAAGAGAATCTACTGTTGTATATGATTCAGGAGTGATTCTAAATGAACCAGCTGCACCATCAATATTAGGCAGATTTGTACCTCTTGTACTTCCTAATGTTGCCATTATTTCTTAGTTTTTGTGTTAAAAATTAAAAGTCATCTTGGATGAATTGTTACTCATAATATCCTTAACCTGCTCTGCAAGTGGGCTATTAGTTTGAGTAGAGTTCGTACCCTGTTCTGGAGAGGCGGTTGATACATTAGCTGCTTTATTCACCAGACCTTTCTGTCCATCACCGACTCCTTGTTTATAAGCTGCGCTTACAATACTGTCAATGTTGTCAACAACGGCCCTATGAGACGAGAGCTCATCAAAGTCCCAACTTCCATCTTCACGAACAAAAGGATCGAAAAATTCATCCAATCTCGCATTTTTATCCTTCAACTGATTCTTGTAATTATCATCAAGTCCGAATACAAAGCTTTTATCGTTACCTAGGTTAAATTCCAACCCAGTCAACTGATCCACTTCGTTAGACATCTGATTAATCCAATCTTCAGTAATCACGGATTCTTCTTGCTGAGGCTGCACCTCTGGAGCCGCATATCTTTCACGGACCTCCATTATATTTTGACGTGCAGTATCAGCGTCTATCTTAAGTTGCAGTTGCGAAAACTGAACCGCCTCCTCTCCATGAGTTTCAACGTCAGTTCTGTAAGTATTATTGATGAGTAAGTTAATTTCATCGCTAGATAGATTTGGGTATTCAGCTGCCATAGCAACCTTCACTGCAGTCACGTCGTTCATTTCGGACGGATTTAGTGACTGATATTTAAACCAATCTTGCGGCGACCTGCCTGTCGTTTCGACAAACTCTGCTATCGCTGCAACTCTTTCATCAACAGGACTCTGCTCCTGCGGGGTGTTCACAAAGTCATCTAAAGAGCTAATATTCTTTCCGAGCCTTTCGCTCATATAATCGAATACAGCGCCCTCTATATCGCTTTCTGAATATTGTGGCTGCTCAACGGGTTCTTCCTGCTGAACAGTAGTTTCTTCTTGTGCTACATCTGACTGAGTGTCAAGAGGCGGTCCCTCTGACATGGGCTCAGAAACAGGTTGAGACTCCTGTTGTGGAGCCTCCTCTGTAGTTGTAGGTTGTGTGTCTGCCTGCATAGAGGCAGCAAGTTCTTGGGGAGTATCAAAGATCTCCACTTTCTCAAATTGTTCTTCCATTATATTAAATTGTTAGTTTCTATTAAGCTGTCTGTATTGGCGATTTTGATGGGCCAAAATAAGCTACGATACGTCCAGCATCAATATCTATAGTTGTCCACCTTCCGTATATAGTTATACCTTTAGGCCAAGTATGAGAAGCTGTTACCAAGTCTCCAATACCTCCACTATGTCCGTTATCTGTACCAGTAGTACCGTAATACTTAGTATTATCTTCAGCAATAAGATCGTTAAATTCTGTTGCATCATCAAGACTAGTAATTGCCACAAACACCATTCCTGATGGAGGCGTACAGTCTGTGTCTGTTGCATCAACATGCATACTACCGTGTTGTCCAAAAGACATCTGTGATGCCATCCCTTGATTTGCTAATGTTGCCATGTTTTTATTTTATTATGCTAATGTTGTTGCTGAGCTATCTAATCCAAATACAGCAAACTCAATCATTGAATCCACTTTTGTGGCGTATGCTTTTATTGTTTTATTCACCGCAACAGGCATAAAACAAAACTCGCCACCAGCGAGCTTAGCAAATACGTCATTATTATCTGTATCTTGATATAAATAAATATACTGCTCTTTTTCAGGTTGCATGTTTTTTACATATAGATAAGAGCTTTCTAGCTTGTCATCAGCTTTATGAACGACAAGGGCTGCAGAGCCTGCACCTCCAGTGTGTGCCACCTTAGCACGCATTATATAACCCGCATCCGCAATAAATGCTGCGTCTACAGATAAGTTAACAGGGATGCTTAATACATCCGTGCTAGATAGTGTTAGTGCGCCTCTGAGTACTCCCATTATTCGCTAATCGCTAAGTATTCTAAAACCATTGATGTGTGAACGCTTGGCTTGACGTAAATGTCAGATCCAGATTTTGTACCCTCTACAGTAGTAGCAATAGTTACATCACCGTTACCAGCTGTAGTTGCTACAATCTCACTAGTATCAATCTCAATACCAGCATTAGAGTATCTAGCTACAAACGTCACAGTCGCTGAAGATACAGAAGTCACCCAGTTAGGGAATTGTGCTGCATCGATCTGAGCTGCAATGTCGGCTACAGTACTGTTAGCTGCTACGATTTCAACCCCATCAAATACGAGGGTGTCGCCTGCAGCCCATGTATTACCAACTACACATGTAAATGTTTCTTTAACTCCAGACGTTGCATTCCAAGGGAAGAACATCCAGTCTCCTGCGTAAAGTCTTCCAATCTCTACAAGTCCTTCTGCACTTGTATTTGGAGCTCTATCACCAGTAAGATATATAGTCATGTATTCAGAAGCGGTTGTTGAGGTGTTTTTAAGATATACTTTGTTAGCTCCGTCTGTTGTGAAATCGTCAGCTCTAAAAAGAACTGTCGTATCAATAACGCCAGAACTAGCGTAAGAAAGAGTTTTTCTAGCTACGCCTGTTGTCTGGTCTAAACCAGTGAGCGTGCCAGCTTTTGTTAGCGTTGCTGTTGTAGACAACGCCAAGCTCTGATTAGTTAAGTCAGAACTTGATAATGATAATGTTGCGGTTGTTGTTGCCATAGTTAATAGTTATTTATGCAAATATAGTTATTTATGAGTTACCAATTTAAAGCTAGCCTTCTTCACAGCCCCATCGTGTGGAGTATATTCACCCTTCATTAAAAAGTATCTTCCACGATCCTCCATCCAGTGGAATCCCTTAGGTGGATCTACCTCCATTTTCTTGCTGGATACATTTAGCTTTCCCCCTTTATTCTTCTTAACGGTGTTCACTAGAACGCACTCATAATGATCCCATCAACCGCCTCCTGGACCTCATCTTGAGTTGCCTCAAGCTGCATCATAATGTTGGCTTGAAATCTCTCTACCTCATCTCCGTCGTTAAATACAATTATAGTAGGCACTACTACAATCTTGTGTTCCTTTTGTAGTTCAGGATTAACAGCTATGTCAACTCTTTTACCTTTGCAATCACTTAGTTCGTCTAGCCAGTCTACGCTATTCCCCGCATTAAAACTAGCATTAAATTCAACTACGCAAACTCCTGAATCTGGTATAGTCATACCAAGAGATGTCATTGCAAGTAAGGATATATAGAGTAATGATTTCATTATTTCAGTTTATCTATTTTTTCTTCAATACGATCTAAATCGGTTTTAAGCTCTGACACATCTTCTTGAGTAGTCATAATAGTCTGCCTTACTAGTTGATCCTTCATGTCAAACTCCATACGTGTAATCTCTGGATCAGAAGGCTCTGGTAATTCTTTAGCTAGCGCTATATCTGCCTGTAGTGTAAACCACATCCCAATTAACGCTGCAAGTCCAGCCACCCCCAACCCTATTGTCTTTAGGTCAAATGTTACTTTAGTATCCTCTCCAATTTGTTTAGCCATTTTTATAATATTACGTAATTTAACCCGACAGAGAAGTCGTGCCATTCTCGATTCCAATACTTATTGTATTTACCCTCTAAAAACACACCAAGACTCTTGTTTAATCTCCACCCAAAGATAAGGCCTGCACCGTAATCTAACCACTGCCCCCCTTCGGTGGTTTCGAAGTAAGAATACTCGTCGTCAGTCTTAAGATGATAAGGCATTACACTCACCCAATTATGCATCCAAAATTCTTTAGAATACTTATAGTAATCGTACCCAACAACTACAGAATAGTTCCATACATTAGGCAATTCATTTCTTTTCTTTGCTACATAATCGTTAATAACTTGAGGTATAACAACCTGTTCCCACACATCAACGCTGTTGGCCACAAGCTCCCCATCTGGAGAAAAATATTCACCAGCCTGCACATCTACAGTATATCCCTCTTGTATAGCAAGGCTTGTATAGTGTATGTTGTTATTTGACAGCACCCACTCCTCTAAAGGATTATACCCATAAGGTTCAGAGATACGCTGAGCAACCCCAACATTGAAACTGAGGCGGTCATTTACATTCAACCTTAACCTCTGAGATCCCTCAAAGTATTGTACGTCAGCAAATCCGTCTTGTAAATACTCAGCCTTAGCTATCCAATTTTTTGCCACATAACGCAGGAAGTAATCTTGATCTAAAAAGTTTCTACCCTGCTGTCTGCGCCAATCAGCTTCAAACAAGAACTCAAATCCTTTTACCTTACCGATAGTAGCTGCATCGCTATACGACTTTTCTGTACCGTCATAAAACACGTTAGCTCTATTCTCGTATCCGAATCTAGCAATTTTACGTACACCAGCTGTAAATGAATAATCGAAAGGAGTTTCCAATACATCTGTCTGCAACCCATTTGTTACAGAATAGATATTATCATCAGCTACAGAATTACCACCACTAAAAGCAGTATAAAATGTAGCAAACTTTAATGTTTTCTTTAGAGTCTGTCCACTGGCACTAAATGACGCGAGGAGAAACACCCCTAGCATTATTAGAGCATATATAACTGAAGATAAATCCTTTCTCTCTACCATTACACCTCGAATCCGAAGTTTAACACCATAAGTCTAAAGCGCTTACATTCTTTTTCTGTCTTACAGAATAAGCACACTCTCATCTGAAATACAGTTATAGTCCCAAGTCTAAATGAGATCTCGTACTTCTCTTTTTTGTTGCCAGCGTTCCAGCTGTTTATCCAATCAATTTTCATAATTTTATTATTTTTTTGTTAATAGTTCTTTCGTTATGTCTAATCACAACCTCATAAAATCCCTTAGGGAGGTGCGTAAGATCAATTCTTTTTTCTCTAGTGCCCGCCACAACAAGCTGTCCGAGCGCATTATATATTTCTGTAGTTACATCTAGAGATGTCTGTATGTTTAAAACGTCCGTTGCTGGATTAGGGTATACATTGTATAAATCATGTATATCGTATACACCAGTAGGCCAACCAGCTTCACAATAGTTATATAGTTCAATACAAGCACCATCCCATGCTACCTCACAGCAATATGGGTCAATATCTATGATCCAGGCATAGCACGAGTCGTTGTACCAATATGGTACACCAGGCTCACCTACACATCCAGCATCGTATAAACATGCATCTTCATTAGATGTGTTAGCTAACTCATTGTAATTGAATGCACTAGGGTCCATACAGTCAACTACTACTTCAACACAAGAGTCTTCAAGCTCTGTATTTGCGTCTGGATTGTAGTTGAAGGCATCTGGATTCATACATCCGTACACAAAAGGAATACAACCACCATTCTCTGTATTTGCTTGAGGATCGTAGTTGAACTGTGTAGGGTCGGTACAACCAAATATTACTGGGATGCAATCCGCAGGATCTGTAGCCGCTGCATTGTAATTGAACGCTGTTGGGTCCTGACAACCCTCTACTTCAAGCTCATCACAAACACCGTCTCCATCATAATCATTAATGCAAGAGTTTTCGCAATCGTAATATTGAACTGGGTAATTGCACTCAGAGTTTGTATTTGCTTCTGGAGCAAAATTACATGCCGCCTCATCTGTACATCCGTATATATAAGGTATACAGCTGTCACCACAAAAAGGAGTAAAGTGATATACCGTCCAGTTAGGCCCCGTGAAAGGCTGAAGTGCTCCCTGGCCGTTATTTATAAATGGGTTGCTACCCTCAGATAATAGGGTGTCTCCAGCTTCGTTAAGAACGTATACAGAGTTATGTAGTGTTTGGAAGGCAAGCTCTTGAGGGGATTGCTGTTGATTACCAGCCTGGAAGTAGTATATATCAACCTCCTCATCAGAGTCTAATACAACATCCCACGACTGAGAAAATTCCCCAGGTCCTACAGTAAATAACCACTGCTGATCACCCTGTACCATACCTATCTTGGAATTACCCCATCCGTCTGCAGCATCATCCTCTAATACAATCTGCAGCGTACAAGGACCGACTAAATCCGATGCGGTTGCATCACTATCATAATTGAGCG
>Ga0208669_1000112_pt1 | contig 35159 bp, 45 predicted proteins | sample 21_taG_FD_184095 | JGI IMG/M metagenome (GOLD analysis project Ga0208669, IMG submission 184095) | Marine viral communities from the Subarctic Pacific Ocean - 21_ETSP_OMZ_AT15319 metaG (SPAdes) (version 2) | ecosystem: Environmental > Aquatic > Marine > Oceanic | place: Pacific Ocean | collected...
AAATCTCACCTAATTTTTCTCTAACACCTGCACTCTTAAATGCTCTATATAATAAGAATAAAGTTAACAACGCTAACCCAATTGTTACAAATGCTTTCTTAGCAAACATCAATAATTTACCTGTAAACTCAACTAATTTAGCACCACCATCTAAAGCCCATTCTTTTACAGCACTAAATACACCACCATTTTCTTGAATACTTTCTCTAATTCTAAGTATAGGTCTTTGATATAATTTCTTAAATGTTTTACGTCTACTAGCAAATTTTTGAGCCTCTGTTTCTTTTTCCTCATCAGTTTTACCAAAACCAAATGCTCTTTTCATTCCCGATATTCTTTTATCCCTTCTTTTAGATTTTTCAGAATCAAATGTTGCTTGTAATGCTTTTGCATCATCTACTAATTTTTTAAATTCGGGATTTATTTTTCTAAATCTACCTGCCCCTTTTTGAAATCTACCCGTTTCATAATTTCTTCTACCTTCTCTTGGTGCAATATCTGCTAATTTCTTGTATCTTTCTTTATCTGAAATAAACTTTTTTGTCGTAGGGTCTATATTATCTAGTAATGAATCAACATAATCATTAGCGGCTGAAAATGTTTTTTTATTCTTTTTTATTGCCTCTATTCTATTTTTATAACTTTCTTCTTCTAAATCTGTTACTTCTTTAAGATAATCCATCCCTTTAGATAATAATTTTTCCGGATTAAGTGATATATTAGCAAACAATCTTGCATTATCTTCAAGCATTTGTTTTGCTTGTTCTGTCGTAACTTGAATTGCCGCAATACTTTTTTCACCTGCACCTCCCCCTACCATATTTTTATCAGTTAGATTAAATCCCGTTTCTTTACTTAGATATTCTAATAGTTTAGATTCATATTCTGCTTTTTTGGTAAAATCTTCTTTTAACGCTTTATTTTCCGTACCAAATACCTTAGTTAATTCTGCAATTTTAGCATTTTGTTCACTTGCAAACTTGGATACTTCAGTAGACGAGGTAGCCATTTGCTTCAAGAATTTTTGATTTAACATAAAACCCGCAGTAAGTGCCGCAGTTTGTAGGAAAGTTGATTCTAATATGCTTTTACTTGTTGGGTCTTCTACAATGGTTTTACCCGATACTTTACCTTTACCTAATATCTTATCTAATAATCCTTTACTTTTACCAATTCTTTTTAATATCTGAGCAATTGCCTTTTCATCCCCAACCTCTAAAGAGATAGCAGCAAATACATTTGATTTTTCTTTTAATTTTTCAATTGCCTCTTTATCCATGTTTACAGAGGCTTTTTTAAATTGGGCTTCTAATTTAAGAAGTTCTTTTCTTTCTTTGATTATCTTAGCCATTTCTTTCATTCTAAGATTGTCTTGTAATGCTGCTCTTTCTTGTATAGAAACTAATTGTATCATCGTTAGAACAGTTGCTTTTGCTTTATTCAATACTTTCCAAGCACCTGTTCCTGACAAGAATCTACTAATAATCTCATAATTCTTACCACTAACTAACGTGTTTATACCCTTTAATGATGATTTTAACACCATAGCATCTTTACTAGATTGAACTAATAACTTATCCATCCCTTTCAAGGAATTTTCTAATTCAGTAATCTCATCTGTCATACCCATAAAAATCACCTTCCTTTCTTTGCTTTATTAAATTCTTCTGATTCTATTCTTTTAACTTCACCATGTATCTCTAACATCTGCGATACTAAAGTTGCGGGAGTATGATAAGCCTCTAAAGGACTAACACTAAAAGTTGTTGAATAAGTATATATCATTATTCGTGATGCAATATATGGTGGAACACTACCACCCTTTAATGCTTTACGAATCAACTTTCGTTTCCCGTATCATCCCCCATCATATCTGTAAAGGGGTTAGGTAACACTTCTTTTAATTGTGTACCTACATACGGACTCAAGCGCAATAACTCTAATGCACTTAAACTAGGTTCAGTTTTTTCAACAAAATTTTCAACCATAAACCTATACATTTTATTTAAATCTAAACCAAATGAATTGGTTGATGAATCAATATCCATCACGGTTGATAAGGCTTGTTCCACCTGTAACCAAGTTGGTTCTTTAACCCAAACCATTAGGTATTCATCAGAATCGGGTTCTACCCTCAAATGATGGCATTCAGTATTTACGGCTGCAAACAATTTACTCTTATCACTAATTACTTTTTTTTCCATTTTTCCACCTTCAATAAACTAACAAACAAACAAACGACTGTTAGTGGAATATAATATACTACTTTTTTCTATTTATGCCTCCATAATTAGAAAGGTGGTGAGGGTAGTAATTGCAGCCGCCCCCACCATATGAAAACCCTCAATCATCGTTTATAATAACCCATTTACCTGTGTATTTGCAATCAGATAGTTTTCTAGCAGATATAGTTGCTTCTACCTCTATTGGCCCTTTATCACTAGGGAAAGGTACATTTACACTTTGAATGATATAATCATCTAATTCTATCTCTATGAAATCACTATCAGATTTCTCAAATCTTAGTTTAATTCTTCCTGTACCTGTACCTGTATGGGAATATTCTTCTTGTTCTCTCAATTCTTTCCAAATTGCAGCATCAGTAATTAATAGTGTTAATGATAATTCATATGTCCTTTGAGCAGGTATATGAGCATTCATTATTTGTCTACTAGTATTACCAATAAATCTTTGTTGAGTAAAGTTATTATTAATAGTTAATGAACCTGATTTAACCCTAGCATAAGTCTGACCGAATAATGTAATAGAACCATCAGAATACATATATGGTGTAGTTGTTGAAGCATCATAATTAAACAACCCTGTTGCTCCTTCTTCGGCTCTATGAGGAACATAATCAGTAGGTGCATCAAAAGCCCTTCGAGTTACTAACTCAAGAGAAGTTTTTAATTCTTGACTTTCTTCAAAATTTAATGTCATAGTATTAACCTGACACCCTGTAAATATTCTTGAATACATAGATGCTCCATCATCATCTACAACAAGCCTATTGGTATTAGATGCTTTATTATAACTTACATCTAAAGCAAATGAAGGTAATTCTTGACCATTTAATTCTTTAAATGTGTATGCTATTGTTTTTGTGGTGTCAATATTTTTTAATGTACTGTTTCCATGAGCAGATGGAGGATATTCATTACCACCAATCACTCTAAAGAACTTGGTACTATTATCACCAACAGTAACAACTGTACTATCACTAGTCATAGAAGTAGCAGTTGCATCATGTGTTACCGTATCAATCTTACCTAGAGCATAGTATAGCCAAGAACCATTATTCATTGATATATCTAAAGAACCACCACTAACTGTTTCTGCACCCTTGTATTGATGTGCAAAGTTTCGTGTACCTGAAACTGCTAAATTAAGTTGTTTCATTTCAACTTCAACATTAGGAGGTGTAAACTCATTAACTAAACCTAACCAATTATCTGATAATAGAGCGTGTCTATTAGCACTTGCTCTTGTAAATTGAGAAGTAGGCGCAGGTGCGCCAAACTTTTGGATTGTTGCAGTTATACTACCTGATGCTAATGCAGACCCAATACTTGAATCAACAGTAATTGAAGTAGCATCATTTTCTATTATAGTATGATATTCAGTATCACTACCTTCTACTAATTTAACTTCACATCCAACATATAAATTAGGAACTAGTTTTATTGTAGTATCAATAGTTGAAATTACTTTTGCTGAGTATGTACACGCAGTACCTAGTACGATATTACTTTCAGGTATCATTGTTACTTGTGTGCCACTACCGACATATACTTCATTACTCATTTTTTATCACCTTAGATGCTTCTAGCGAACCGCTTTAACTCAATGGAAAGTTTGTATCCTAATAACCTTTTTCCTCTATCATTGGCTTCACTCCTTCCTGTTAATTTAATCAACTCTGCACTTTCTTCAGTAGAAGTACCTGCATTTACCGTAGGATTTAGACCATTACTTTCTATAATATATCTAGCAATTCTGTATAGTGCTTGTAGCCTATCTCTAGAAAATGTTAACTCGGCAAAATCCCTACGATGCAATACTCTCAAATGCAAAGTAAATGTATAAGTTTCGTTCCTAACAGAATAATCTATGGTAGGATATTCAGTAGAATTACTATCTTCAAAAACAACTATTACTGATTGAGAATCAACATCAACTCTTCTTCCTTCATTGGGAGCAATAGACCGAACATCAATAAATCTTGGAGTTGCAATATGTGATGAAGTTATATCTCCTCTAGACTGTAAAGTGCTTGCAGCAGATGACCAATTATCACTCAATAATTCAATGATAAATGTTACTTCATCCATGATGAAACCTCTTTAGTAATTTCCTTCTCTAACTCTTTTTGAAATATATCCATAGCATTTTTTAAAGTATCTTCTTCTGAAAAACTCATATCAAAACCCAAATCATCTTCTATCTCTTTTAACAAAAGATTTCTCTGTTTTTGGATTTCCAATATCTCATTAAATCTAGCCATTAACTGTTCCATACTATCACAAACTATAAATTACTATTTTCTTACCATTTAGAGTTTCCATTGCTTCTTTTACTAATATATCATGCTTAGTTTTTAAGTCAATATTAGAACCTGTTTCAGCAATTAATATTGAATTATCATCATGTCTTATTATTTCAGCAGCAACCAATTTAGTTGCGGCATCATGTATAACTCCGGGTACTCTAGAATCTCCACTTACATAAGTTACTTTACAAGAATGGTTTTGAACATAAGGATAATTTCGTAAGAAGAATATCTTTCCTTCTGAATCAATAGTCCAATAATCTCCTAATCTTCTTTGGTCTTGATTATCAGTAAAGTTAGTCTTACTTCCTGCACTTACAGTTATAGTACAGTCTGAACCATCATCACCCGGCAATAAAGAAGATATAATCACTTTACTACTATCTTCGGTATCTGTTGAGGCGTAAAAGAAATCAGATATATTTCTAGTTAATCCACCACTTGTAGCAGTCCTAGATTTAGGTGCAGTTTCACCTGTAAATTGTGCTGTTTTTTGTGGGAACACTTCATTAATTGCATCTACTACTTGACTAGCCGTAGTTTTTTTACCATATGACCCAAAGAAATGAGTACCTTCTGTTAATACAAAACTAAAATTACCAACTCCTAAAGTTAAATTATATGCTGAACCAGTTGCAGGTGGAGAATAGGAAGCAGTAGCAGAAGCCAAGTCAACATAACTATTACCTTGCCATACTTCTAATCTAACTATTTTTAATATTTTAGGTCTTTCTAATTGTATAAATCCTACATAATCTTTGTATGGTTGAACGGGATATTGAGCGTGTCTAAAGAACTCAAAATTATGTACTTCATCTTTGTATATAATTGGTCTAAAAGGATGGCCTACTTTATCATCTATCTTATCTTCAACTCTTTTAATTATTTTACCTACTTCTGCTCTTGTAGGAGTCGTACTATCCGTAAATGCACTAATTTGTAACAAGTTAGAAATATCAGTATGCGTTGTATAATACCCAAAACCTATATTATAATTCACATCAATATTAGTGAAATCACTTGGTGATGATGCTTTACCCATTTATTTCACCCCAAATCAAAACCTATCCACCATCCGTTCTAAACTTCTGTATGTCGCCTTTAGTCTATTAATTGTTCCTACATCTTTCAATTGGTATTCCCCCGTTGTACTATTTTCTTCTGATGATATTGTTTTTGACCCACCACGTTCTGTCATTCTTTTACCCCTACGTTCAGGAGATAAAAATGTTTTATTAACATTAAAGTTATACTCACTTAAATATTCTTTTACTATTTCATCTATCTTTATTACAGGAAATACATTACTAGTTATTTTTAATCTACCTGCATCTGTAATTTCTTTTCTTCCAAGAGCATTTGTACCATCTTCTTTTCTGTCTGATACCATTCTTTTTTGTCTAGGTGATTTATACCATGTTAAAAATTCTTGAGGTTCTTTATTTATAGCAGCATCAATGAAACTTGCACCATATGTTTGAATAATTTCTTCTAGGATTCCTTTTTCAGAATCTATATCAACAATATCTTCATCCCCTTCATCAGATTCAATGATTAATTTATTTTGCTCATCAATTGATACAGAAGCATTTGCCTTATCTCTAATTGATTTTTCTGCTTCTAACACCTTTGTTCTATCTCTAGCCGCTTCTAAAATTTCTTTCTGTTTGTCTTTTTCTTCGCCACTATAATCACCCGTTATTGCTGCTATATCAGATTTATTTAATTTCATCTTTTTATATGTAATATCTAAACTACCTGTTTTTAATTTACCATTTTCAGGCCGAACAAAACTCATAATTGCATCCTTTATAGGATTGGTTATAGGTCTATTTAAATCCAAAGATATATTTTCCATAGTAAAAGATTCAAAATATGACTTTGCTTCTGCAAAATTTGTAAAACTTTTATCTTCTCCTAAACCGTAAAAAATATATTCGTCATCACCATCCTCATTAACTTCTACACGCATTGCGTAAATAATACCTGATTTTCCTGTGACTTTTTTAGAATCCCTAATCCCTCTTTCTTGTATATCCTTAGCATCAAATATAGTCCCTACTTTTACCTTTACTGTTTTCTTGAATGATTTTCTTTTACCTGATTTTAATTTACCTTTTCTATCCATTATCTTTGCATCTTTCAGCATTTTTTCTATGTATTTTTCAGAGTCAAATATAATTCCACTATTACTACTATTAACATAGTTACTTAGATTAGAACTTAACATAGGTTTTCCTGAAAGAAATGCATCTAATGTGCTATTATCACTACCCTCTACTTCTAAAGTATAATTGATAACTCTATCTACTTTGGCTTTATTCTCTAAATCTTTTACTTTAAACTTAATATCATCCATTCTTTTTTTAGTAATTTCACTAAACAAGGGCGAATCATTTAAAAGATTTCTATTCTTCAAATCTTTAATTAAAGATAGTAGATTTTGTTTTTGAATTACTTCTAAAAATCTATTCATATACATTCCATATGATTCGTGAGAATAATATGGTCTATTTGCATTACTTAAATCAATTTCTGAACTATTAATATCTAAGTTTTCAAACTTCCTTTTGTCTAAGGTATCATACACAAGGTCATCTAAATTATTCATTTTAGGATTATTATATTGTACCTCATGAAAAATATAAGTGACGAGGTGTTCATATAACTTTACATTCTCCATAAGTCTAATATGACTATAAGTTAAATATTTAGGTTCTAATATAATGTCTGACTGCGTTGGACTATTATCATCTTCAACAAATATTCGTTCTGCTTCTGCCATTTACTCACCATATTTACGCCAACCATTTAGCCCAAGCAACTGCTTTACCAATTCCTTGTGCTATCCCCAATCCACTTTGAGGTGGTGTATATGTTGGTTGACCTGTTTGTGGGTCAATCCAATATGGATTGTTAAATTGGTCATAACCTGATGGTGGTATAGGATAACCACTACCATTATTCATAGCCATTTGTTGTTGCATCATCTGTTGATTCATTCCGCCCATTGCAGGAGCGCCCTGTATATTTGCAGGATTCATACCTTGAGGATTACCCATTGTAGGATTACCTTGAGACATTGAACCTGAACTAGATGCAAACCCTTGAGATTCTAAATACTGTTCTTTAGCCATCTTTCTTTGCATAATAACTTCCGTATTAAGTGCAGCCCCTAGAATATTCTGCAAATCTAATGTAATATTTTCAGCAGTAATACTTTCATATTCTCTCAATGAATCAGGATGTACTTCTAAATCTCCACCTGCACCTTGAATAAATTTTAACTGTGGTAGCATTTGTCCCAATACTCTTTGTGTAACATCTTCTAATAATTTTTCAAATGCTGTTAAAAACGCTTCACCATGATAATAGAAGAACTCTTCTACATGATTTTCTTGTAGCGTCAATAAATTATTCATTGACTTAAATTGCGTTTGTTGATTTTGTGTTATCTGATTCGATAACGCCCCATTACTTGTACCTAGCCACCCCATTCGTCTTCCTCCTTATTTTCTTGTATTTGTGTTCCTTCTATTAATAATTTTTTAACTCTTTCATTATGTGCATTATTTTCTATAATTAATCTAAACAATTCTTCTTCTCTTGTTTCTGTATTCATTTGTGGGGGTTTTATAGTCCATCCTAATGCTGATAAGTTTTGTATATCCTGTTGTTTCAAAGTAGTTAATGGTCCACTTGCAATTGGATTTAGTGATTTCATACTAGGTACATAAGCACTAAATGACAATCCATGTTCCTCCGCAAGCATCTGTTGTTCTAGCATTTCATATTGTCTATGCATATGAGAATGCTTATCACAATAAGTACCTCTCATTGGGTAGCCCTTCCTAACTTTATGTAAAGGTATCGGTGGTCTAGTTGCATCACTAGCGTTCCAACGCTTTTGTGTACCACATACTACACACCTATCTTTTACATTAAATGCAAACTTATATGGGATTTTTAAAATTGTTTTTTTCTCAGGTTTAAGAATAGCAACAATTTCCTTTAATTGTTTTTTTGGTTTATTGCTTTTAAATTCATATGTCATTATAGAACCGGGCGCTCTAGCCATTTGTTTAGGAGGCAGAAATGGGTTTGCCTCTACATATGCATTGGTAGAACCAATCAAACTAGGAGGTTGGTAATTCATACTCATAATCTAACCCCATCCATTTCTCTACATTCAATACACTTACAAAACTCACTCATAGAACAATTTAATGTTGTATAATATCTCTTTTCTTTTCTTTCCATTTAATCACCTAATAATCTTTAATCATTGTTAATACGCCACGATATACCATTTCTGAATCTGATTTTGCACTTACTATATATTTGAAGCATGGTATTCCCTTTTCATTTAATTTTGTCATTCCACTTTTAAAAGTCTCAAATATTGGATGGTCTTTAATTTCTCCTTTATGTGGATATTTGTCTTTCCATAAATCGTATTTGTTAGCCCATATACCTACTGCTATTGGATAATCATGAGATTTTTTTCTACCCTTTTTATTTATAGCATCCCAATAAGGAGAACATATTGTATCAACTAAAAAAGTCCAACACAATTGTTGCTCAATATCATAATGTTTATCCATGTGCCTGTCATCAATCATGAATATGATATACTTAACTTTTCTAGTTTTCATATCTCCAATCCACTCAGACCAAAATACTGTTTCTCCTCCTACATCTGCTGTCTTAACTGTGTGTGCATCACCATCTAATTTAACATATTTTCTACTCGGTTTTTCTCGCCCAACAGTTCTTTTCTTAATTTCAGGTACTTCTCCTCTAGTTCTTAATTGATGATGTAATGTTGTTTTTCCTACCTTTGTTGCACCATAAACACCAAAAGGAATAGAATGCATTCTGTTCCACATTTTTGCTACACCCTCTGCTACTAATATAACAAAGCCCGCCATTACTGACATAATTAATCACCACAAATGATGCCACCAATTAATGAATGCGTTCCAAGTAGAATTATAAAGATTTATTCCCCAAAAAGGAAGTGCATGTCCGACAAAAAAACTAGTAATACAAGCAGCAGATGACCAAAGAAAGAATCTAGTTCTTAAGAACCATATATCAGCAGAATGCGCTCTCTGTAAATCATATGCTAATGTGGATTCATCAAATCCCATTAATAATTCAGAAACCATATACCTCACTCATTCATAGTTAAGAATGTAGGGCTTATAGTATTGTCAACGGGTTGTTGATATGTCTGACCAAATGCAGGTACGGGATTTTGTATGAAGTTATTCCCATATGTTTGGTCATACTGTCGCATAGTATCCCTAACTCTTTTACGATTTTCTTCTTCTTTTTGTTTTCTAGACCAATATGCATCTATCTTTCTTTGTAATAACACATCTTCTATTCTATCAAATAAAGTTAAATCGAATATTGCCTTTAGTATCATTATACCTCCTATGGTTAATATCCCAAACAATAATGCATGGGTATAACCTGCATATGGAAACATAAACCCATATTGGGTATAAAAATAAATATTCACGCCACTTACTGCGCCAACAAATAAAATCGTCATTACTAATCTTGTATCATCTTCTAAACTTGGCATTTCTTTTCCACCTATATCTATGCGAAATTAACCGTGCAATTACCTGCCCCTGCATCAAATTCAACATAGCATCCCTGTGCTAATATTGCCCCATGTAAATCTTGTTCTAATGCTTGGGCTGTTCCACCTGCATGCATATGAAGTCGCAATACTTCTTTTTTACCTGAAATTGTACTATTAGCACTATCCCAAATTTTAATTGTGAATAAAGCATTAGTGGTAGAAGTCATATGAACACTAACTAATCTACATCTATCACTTGATACTAATGTTGATGAGGACAATACCCCACTAGTGTTACAACCTGAACCACTCATACTTATTCCCAACCATTGAAACAAGGGGTTGCCTTATCAATCTTCGGTTCACTCTTCTAAATCAGAAACAACTTTTTCTTTCTTAGTTTTGAGTGAATCCTTTTTAGCAGCATTAACTAAATCTTCAAATTTAGTGGATGTTTCTGCCTTTGGTTTAGACATAACCTTTTTCTTTGGTTTTGTTTTCTTTTTAGTAGGAAATAAAGTTTCTGCTACTTCTTCTGATGAACCTTGTAGATTAAACTCTTTCTTAATTAATCTTAGTTCATTAGCCCCAAAGTTAGAAATAGCCTCTCTATCTTCACTTGTTAGTTCGACTACTAGCCCTGCATCTCCTAGCATACCTACCGCAATTCCTACGGGTACTACGCATTTCACATCATGACTTATTTGATAAACTGTACCACCTCTTCTTAGTAGAAGTGGGCCATCATGTTTTACTCTTTTTAATTTTACATTACTCATTTTCTTTTCCTCCATTATAGTAATCTCATTCCCCCCAGTAAAGAAGGGAATAAGACTACGGTATTATAATGGTATATATTTTCTATTTTAAAGGTTGCCCCATGCTCTTACTCGCACTGAACCACCATTAGCATCATTACTCAAAGTAGCGTTAGTACCATCTAGTGATGTAAACATAAGAGCAAAAGATGTTCCACTCTCATACGCACCTGCGGCACTAATTTCTACTAAAGGCAATACTGCGTTAGCATTGTCTGAACCTGTAATTGTTACGCAATGAACTGATGAAAGGCCAAGAGCCGAAGCAGGGATTACTGACCCTGCTGCGACTATTGACGTTACATCTATCAAAGCATCTACAACATATTCATCACCAACAGCCTTTGGAAGTGTAACTCCCTTATGGTCTGCAAGCAAAGTAACTGTATATGCTAAAGCCATTCAAATCACCTAAGCACTCTTAATGTTAGTAATCTTACCTTGACCCTTGAAGAAAGAACAGCAAGTTTCACCCATTGTTCTGTACATTCCTTGGTTTCCAAGTTTACCTACACCAAATGGGTTTCCGTTAGTAATTCCATCCTCAAAGTATTGGGTTGGTTTCATAACAGATAGCCACATGTGGTCTGTATCTAAGAACAGCATATCACTCAATTCATTTGTTGAATTACTACCAGTTGAAGGCATATCTTTTGCAGGGATTAGAGGGATATCAAAGTATGTTGCTACTCTAAATCCAACTTCTTGACCCTTTGCACCTTTTACACCGTTATGTGTAGGAACAATCTCTTTCCTATCCATAAATCTTTCTTGGCTTTGTAGTAAGTCAGCAATGTGCTGAATAGTATCGTATCCTGTTAGAATACATTTTGGATTTCCACCGTTTTGACGGATTCTTCTAATCATACTATTAATCATAGTTAGAGTTAGAACTCTAGCATCACCTGCTGCATATCCATCTCCAAAGTCAACCTCTGCATCCAAGAAAGAAGCAACACCTGTTGCTGCGTTACTACTAATAGTAACACTTCTTGTTGTACCAAACAGATTAACTACATCTGCAACAACTGCGGAGTTATCTCCATTGTTTGCACCAGTAGTCAATAGGTTAGCGTTATACATAGCAGCGATTTCACCCGCAGAAGAAACAATCTTCATCAAAGAAGTATAGTTTCTCTCAATGTTTGTTGCTGTACCATCATCATATGACTCGTAAGGCATAACTAGCATTTTACTTTGTGTTTCAGCATGATGCTTACCCATGTCTTCTCTAACGATTGCACGAATATCTCCGACACCATCATCAATAGCAGCCAATTCCATACCAAGTTCTGAGAACTCAAACAAATGAGCAACAGTTTTTGGACTTACGAAAAGTTTAGCGTATTCAGGTGAAAGTGGTCTAAATCCATTTGCACCATCTAATGTTGCATTCTCTTCTACTCCACCAATTTGGTCTACTCTAGGTGTAGATAAATCAGCAGTGTTTGCAGCAACAGCAGTTGTTCCTGTTCCAAACGCAGAACCACTACCACCAGTAGGTCGGCTCTTTAGAACTCTCCATCCTGATGATGTGTAAGGTCTTTTTGCTAGAATTGAAAGAGGGTTAACCTCTTGATTCAACATTGACCATACTTTCTGTCCGTAAAGAACATTGTATAAATCTCCCAATCCGCTTGCTGCACTAAACGGGTTTGATGCAGCATCGTGGGGCGTTCCGAATCCACCGACAACACCTGAACTCTTTAATAGAGCATTTCCGGCAGGACCAGTTAATCCATAGGTTGCGGCTTCTAAATCTTTAATTGTGTTTGTGTATCCACTCATCTTTTCTCACTCCTAAAACTTCCTCGCTAGATTATGAATATCGCCCCAACTCATAGAAGATAACTCTTCTGATGTTGCAGGGAAACCTTCAGGTAATCCAAACGAAACTTCTTTTGCTTTTGCTATTTCAGTATCTTTAGCAGATAATGATTTGCGTAGTTCAGCAAACTCTTCTTTTAATGCTGCTACTTCTGTACGAGCATCATATTCTGCTCTCTCGTTAGCAGACTTTCTTACAGCCTGTTCTGAAACAAACCTTGATTCAAATTGTTTTGATAGGTTTTCATAAGCAATCTTTTCTAATTGTTCTGCTTTAAATTGCTCATAAGCCTTTTCAACATTTTCAGCAGATAAATCTAATGATTTAAATTCTGATGCATCCCATTCTTTAGATACTTTTAGAGGTGCAGGAGTTGCAGTTGGATTTCCATTAACTACTACTTCTTCACCCGCTTCAATGTGAGTTAAATCTTGGTCATCTAATGCTTTTGCTTCTTCATCATCAGCCTTTTCATATGCCATCATTTCTTTTTCATCTTTCCCTTCGTCAGTAGCCATGTACTCCATGTCCTCTTCCATTGGGGCTTCCATCGTTTCTTCTTCCTTATTCAGAGAATTAACTTGTTTCATCAAGTCATTTAACTCCGCAAGGGCTTTTTCTAACTTTTCAGTCATATTGTTTTCACCTTTTTCTTCCTTTAATATATCAAATTTTGCTTCAGGGTTAATTCCCTTTTCGCAAATTGTGACTTCGTGTAATTCAAGACCATCTATTTCATTATATTCACCTAAATCACTTGATTTACGGCTTCTTTTAGAAATAGCCTGACCTCCTATGCTAAAAGAACGTAATGTTCCTTTTCTAATATTTCTAGATATTTCCTTTGCCTTTTCAATATCATCTCTCAATTTGATAACAACATAAAATCCAACATCATCCACATGAGTTTTATGTACTAAACCATTTTTATCTCTATAAGAATCAATTACTTCTCCTACTTGAACATTAGAATGGTTAGACATTACATTTCTAAATTTCTTATTAACCATAAAACCTTCAACAGCCTCTTCTAATGCTTTAAGAGTAATTAAATCATTTTGCTTATCTATCATTTCTATTGAAGCATAGCCACCAATAATTAAATCATCTGACTTTAGAATACTAAAATCACGCACACCTTGATTAACAAGACGCATTGGTGCAGACAGCATTAGCAATAGGTTTTTTTCAACGACTATATTAACTAAGCGGTTTCAGATTCAGGTAAGTCTAATTTTTTATACCTGTCAAGGGTAATATCCCATACTCCTTCATCTTCTTTAGTATCTAACATAGTTTGTTTTTTACCAGTCCATGTAATCCAAGTATCTTTACCATCTAAAGGTACAACTCTAACGTGTAATCTAGTATCAAACTTATCACCTTCTAATTTATACTCATGATAACCGTCTTTCTGTACTCCTAATATTACCTTACCACTATCAATTACTTTACCCTGTTTAATACCTGATAAACTTATTTTAGCAGGAAACTTACCTGATTTACCAAATAAGTTATAAACATCGGAAGTTGTTTCTATATCAAACAACCAAGCCATCTTTTTTTCTGCTGTCTCAATAATAAAATCTAAATTTTTGTCATCTCTTCTTTGAATTAAAAAATTTGCTTGCTTAGGATTAGTTTTTGGTTGCTTTTCAATTGTATCATTATTAGCAACAAAATTATCTTCTGTTTTATTATAAACAATATCTTCTTGTCTAATTAACCATTTCTTTAATCTTTTTAAGTCTGAATCAAAAGCAGTACTTTCAAACTTATCCATATGATGTTCTTTAACAAACTCTACTATTTGTTCAAAACTAACAGGTTCATCCATATCTAATAGTTTATTCTTTATTGATAATCTTAATTCAGAACGCATACTTTTTATTGCTTGTTTTAAATCTTCTTTCCAAACATCAATATCATATAATGCTTTTTTCTCCATTAAATTGTCACCACTGAAACCCATAATAGTAAATCCATCTAAATCAGATTTCAATAGTATTTCCGCTTCACCATGTATATCATCAGTAATATACATCTTTTTGACACCTTTCAATCTATACTTAAATGGCTTATCTAAATCTTCCCAAATAGATTTTTTAGTTTTATCAGATAATAATTCTAAAGTTGCTAATTTATCAGATTCAGTAACTTCAGGTATTTCAATTACTTTAGCAGAATACAAACTAAATCCTTCTTTAGTTTTCTTTACTTCATCAACCTTTACCCTAACTATTTCACCAACCTCAACAGATTCTTTGGTATTCAACGCCTTCCCAACAGGAATATATGCTTTATCTTTTAATTCCGTAGTTTTGTATTTTCTTGATTGCTCTGCACTCACAGGTCCAATACCAATAGTATAAGAATATAAATTACTCTTAGTTTTCTTAGAATCTAATACTACAACATCTAAATCAACAAACTTTTTCCACTTAACCCATTTAGGATTTTTTCTACTACCTATCTGATAAGTAGATTCTATATCTTTAATTACTACACCTTCTGATGCAGGTAATTGCATTATAGTTTCAGAATAAGTACCTACCTCTTTAATAGAATCTGCTATTCTAGTATCTTTTTTAGATGGGAATGCTAAATCTTCGGAAGAATGTTGTGAATATTGATACATTAAAATATTGATTCTCTCTCTTAGTGGTTCATCCATTAAATCTCTTTCCTCATGTCTCATGATATCAAATACATGAAGTCTAAGTTTCAATCCATCTACGGGTTTCTTGAACATATAATTAATTACAGATGCTCGGTGTAAAGGTTCTTCACCTCTAAATAACATTAATTCCCCATCTAATATACAATCTCCAAAATGTTTTTTATTTAATTGTTCTACTTGTTCAGAACATTTATCAGTAATATCTTTTTGGTTATAAGAATATATTTTTACCTTACCATCTATCTTATGTAATTGAACTCTCATCCCATCATATTTTTCTTGAACAACATATTCACCACTAAAACCTTTTAATTGTTCCATATCGTTTAATTCAAATATTCTGTACATAGGTTTATTTGGAATTACAAAATTAATATCTGCCTTTTCTTCTTCTGATTTAGTATCGTCAGATTTTTTAATATTAATATCAACTAACTTATTCCATTGTACATTGGTATATTCTTCTAAAAATACTTTTTTTAGTAGGGACAAGATACTATTAAACTTAGATTTAATTCTTTTAGTGTCTTTATTCTCACCATAATGTTCAGAAATATATAATGGAATATCCTTAGATTCTAAATCTAATCCCATAGCACCTTGAGTAATTTCATCAGGGCGAAGATTATGCTTTTCCCACGCTGCTGAAGGTAAAGGAATATTATGCGCTCTTAAGGCATAATGTACAAATGCAGCATATACACTATCATTAGATAATAATGTATCTACTACATTATCACCTAACTGTTCTGCAAACGGGTCACTTATTTCTTTAGACTCAAATCTCAATGATTTGACAGCCTCATATAATTTTCTTGCTTGCATGGAAGATGCATCTTCTGCCTTCTCATCGAATAAAATATCCTCATCTAAGTGTTTCTTTAGTAGTCCTGTAAAAGCATCTAAAGAATCAAATTGTGTTCGTATAGACTTTACAGTATTTTTCCATTTTTTATTGTATTCTTTCGGGTCTTCTAGTGCTGACAAATACGAAAATCGTGTTCGTTCAAAAAAGTCTAACACTCTTTTTGTTAGAAGGTCTTTCTTCTTTTCAAATACTACGCCTGAAATTGACATTCAACCACTCTATTCGTGTAGACTAAATCCATATTTTCTTTGCATTTCAGCACGGCCACCATGTTCAGCATCCATATAAGTTGTGCCTTCTAGACCTAATTTTTTGACTAGTGCTTTTAGTTCTGAATATTCTTTTTCATATCTAGCGAAATCAGAGTCTTTTTTAGGGCTAGAATTGAATCTTTCAAATGCCTCTACAAACTGAGCATCCAAATCCTCTAGTTCTCCTTTTGCTATACTATCCATTTCTAAGTTTCTAACCAAATCTAATCCTTTTGCTACTGTTAATAGTCTCTTTAACATAATTGCTTTACCCAAAGAATCGTATAAATCACCAATCTGTTGAGTTAATCTTTTTTCGTCTTCTAATAGTCTTGTCTGCTTTCTACCTTGTACCTTATCAAATCCCGCAGAATTTTTATCTGAACCAGTTATTTCTAATTCTTCTAATTCAGTATTAACATCATCTAAATCTTTCTCTAACTCTCTAATTCTCATTTGAGTTTCTTTATCTCTGTCATCATCTAAAAAAGGATTTCCTTCTTTCATTACTGATTTACCAACGTAGCCATATCCTTCTTCACCAGTAGGATTTGGTATCTTTTCTTCAGCAGGATTTTTCTTAGGAGTTTTTAATTTTACTTCTTCACCCATAACATCTTGGTCATTAGCAACAGTAGTTCCGTCATTAAATTCAGCCAAAACTTCTTTTGCTTTTAATATTGCTAATTCAATTGCCTTTTCTTCTCTTGTTACTTTTTCCGGCATGATATTCACCCTTCTATTCTCTCTACTATCTTATGAATATCATCCCAATCCATTTTAGAAATTACATCACTTGATGGAGTTGCACCATTAACGATAGCGGGTTTAGGAGATGTAGAAACTACAAATCCTGATTTCATTAACAAATTATCTTGTCTATATACTGTATCTTCTAGTGCCTTTACTTTATCAACTAACTCTTTCATTAGCATAAGCATTTCATTTTGTTCACTCATTTCAAATCACCTTTTTTACTGGGATACACCATACTTCGCAACTGATTATACAAAGTCTCGTAATCCTTCCTTAGTTCTGCTGCTGACGCTACAATACTTAAGTTCTTTTCATCGAACCCATTTAATTTTTTAGTTAGTTTCTTATCACTTTTAATTAATTCAACTTTCTTCATCTCATCTATAAGAGTAGATAGTTTAGTTAAGTCTTGACCAAAATATTCAGAAGGTTGAGTAGATTGAAGTAATTTCTTCAATTTCTTTTTTTCTTTAGGTTCTAGTTTTTCCAATAAACCACTATCAGCCTTTTGAAGTGTATATTGCCAACTCATTCTAAATCACTCTTCCATCCAATCATCATTCAGAGGTGTCAAAAAATCTTTAGCATCTTCTAACTTATCATTAAAAGATAATTCCATTACTCTTCTCAAAAACTTGTCAATTTCTTCATTGTCATTGTCATCTAAATAAGTAGCAAATAATATTCCTGTATAATTTCCTACATTACATTGAATATAATATGTATTAGTATTTGGTTTAGGTGCTTCGTCATCGTCATAGAAAAAATTATCATAAATATTTTTTATTTCTTGGTTACGGTAGCCATCAATTAATTGTCGAGTAGATTCTATTTCTACATTTTTATATCCTGATAAAACGTCATTTATTTCTTCAACTGCCTCCATAACAGTTAGGTTTCTTTTTAATATATCTTCCCAACTCATTCTAAATCACCCATAACTTCTTTTAATATAGCAAACTTTTCAGGCAAAGACTCAACTTCAACAGTATGTACATCATTTCGTAAGAACGACTTATCTAAAGAGATTTCCCTTAATTCTGCTAAATAATACATAAATGCATATAATTCAGTAGTTCTTTTTAACTCCATACGATAATCCTCATTTTGTATATCTGCTACACCTATACTAATGTTTTCAGGCATTCCTTCTTCATCAAACATAGGGTCGGGTTCTGTCAAGTAATAAGATTCCTTAGCCTCTTTATCATCTAATAAATCTCCAAGTCTTAGTTCTAAAATATCAGCATAGTCAATAATCTTAGATTCTTTCATTTGTGTGAACACCTTCACTGCTGATTTAGTAGCATCAGGATTCATTGCTTGTTTAATTTGTGTTGCTACTTTTCTATAACTTAAGTTGATAAATTCTTTTAATCGTTTTGTATCTCCAACTTTTATTTCTTCTAATTTAAATCCCTCTTTAGTAAATATTTCTTTAAGTAATTCTATTCCTGTTTTACCGGAATATTCTTGATTTAATACTTCTAGTAATCTAGCAGAATGATTACCTTTTTCGTATTTATCTAAAAACTTAAATATACTTTTTTGAGAAAATAACTTAGATTCACCTTGTAATATATCTAATTCTCCTCTGTAATTTTCTATTCTAGAATCTTTACCATATTTATTGAGTAGATTAGTCAATGTTGGAATAAAAGAATAACTTGAAGACGACCCTCTTTCTTTTCTAGATAATTGGTCTTCTAATTTATCAAGTGTAGATATAGCAGTTTCTAATTTATTGAATATATTTTCATCGGCTACAAACGCATCATAGATAGCCTTTTCATCTGAACCTTCTTCTAAATCTTCTACAAAATTATCTAATTGTTGTTGATTTTCTTCTGAACGCATATCATCAGACATACCCGCTAATAAAAACATAGCAGCATTATCTTGTTTAATTTTTAGAATCTGTTTAAACACTTTACGATGAGAAGTTATTGCTACAAATAATTTACTCATATCTATTTTTTTAGGTTTTGATGGTTCACCTTCTTCAGTAAAATTTTCAGAACCTAATGGTTTAAATCCACCACTAGCGGTCATCAAATCATCAGATAGAGATTGCCTAAGTTTATTTTTCCAACCTTCATTAGTAACTCTAACAACATTTTCTAAATTATTTACAAAATTATCAGGTACTTTACTAGATAGTAAATCTTTAACTTTAGGAGAAAATGTTTTTTTAATTTGGTCTAATACAAAAGCAGTTTTAGCCATAGGCTCTTTATGCCCGTAAATATCTGCTTTTAATAATATAGACACGCTTACCACTTGTTTTCAGAATTTCTTTTTCTTTTTGGCATTAAAATTACGTCAGGAATATCATTACTGTTAGGAATTTTCTTTTCTACTGTTCTAGACAAATCAATACCTACTGCATCTAAATCTCTATTCACTTCTACCTTACGTGCATTATACACTTTTGCCCTTGCATCTGCTAATTCCCTTTCTAATTCTCTTACACTTTTTTCAGTCATTTAATCACCTTTTTTTAAATATGCTAGAATAACAACTCCGGCACTAACCTACCCTTCTTTCGGTTCTTTTATCAACATTTTGATTTCCGGCTGCTTCAGGTAAACCACTAAATCTTTTATCAGGTCCACTATCCATACTAGGTTTATTTCTAGTTGTAGCAGGGTTCTCTTGTTTCTTACCTTGATTCATCATCTCTTCTTGCATTTGTCCTAATTGACTTGCATCAATATTTGTACCTGCATACGGGTCTAACTCGACCTTTTCTTCTTGATTTCCACCTGCACTTTCTTGTTCAGGTTTTGGTTCAGGCTTGCTATAAGAGAACCTACCTTCATCATCCATATCTATTTCAAATCCTAAATTTTTAATTGATGCAGCAATATTAACTTCAAGTTCTCTTTTTCTTAGTTTAGCAACTTCATCTTCTTCTTCCGATGGTGGAAGTTTTAGAACCCAATCGGTAATTCCAAACTCCTTTGTTACAAAAGGAAATACATAATTATTCCAAATAGTCTGAGCCATTTCTACTGCTCTATTAGTAACAAGTATTTGCATACCTTCATTATTCAATCCACCACTAGAAGAATTGTCAGCCATAAATATTTTACTTACACCATAGAAACCTGAAACTCTATCTCTCAAATCATCTTTGACTGAAACATAATCCATTTCTTTTAGGCTATCCATAAACTTAATCCATTCAATAGAACCTTTACCACCTTCTGATTCAATACCCATTACAGGTATAAAATGAGGGTCTTGTTCCATCTTTTCTTTTACGCCTTTCCAAAAAGATTTCATAGATTCTATATTTCTAGTCTGTACTGCAAGTAATCCTCTAGGCATTCTTGCCTTAGTGTATGATGAATTAATATAATTATCCATAGCAATAAGTGTTGTTACACTATTCCATAAAGTAATTAATGGCGATAGACCATATAATCTACTAGGAGTATATTTACTAAAGTGTAATACTTCTCCTTCTAAGAAATATTGTTCTTCACCATTTACTCTATTAACATAATGTATAGGGTATAATTCTGTTGCGCCACAATTCGGGCAAGACGCTACGGGAGTATCACTAATAAAATCCCTATGCCTTAAACAAGTAAATCCCTCTGTACCTCTTTCACCTAATTCATCTGCATAAATATGCATACCAACAGGGTCGCCTCGGTATATTTCTTTGATGCGGTGCATCATTATTTCTGAATCATTGTCTAAGAAATATTCCTTAACCAATACTAAATAGCCATCATCCATTATATTCAAATCGTCTTCTAACTCTTTAAGCACATCAATAAACAATTGTTCAGATTTATTGACATAACCTTCCATGAATGATAAAGCATATTTTAGTTGGTCACGGTTAGGTTTAGATAGATTTGTAGAACCACAATCTACACATTCGAGTGTTGGAGTTTTATGTTCTTTACAACAGTCATCACACTTAGCAACAAACTTTTCTTCCCAAATATAACCTCTTCTAAATATTTCATTTTTTAATTGTGTAACACACGTTCTAACTATTATAGATTGATTTGCTATATGGTAGATAATAGGAGCAGTTAACATATAGGAATTATCTTTTTCCTGAATACCCGGATTAAACACCTTGCGGTCAGCAGGTCTTGGCGTTGTTCTTCTAAATAGATTTGCTATACTAAATCTTCTTTTCTCTTCTACCATATTTTATCCCCCCATTATTAATTATCCGATTTCCCAAACACATATTAAAGTTCCTTTATGTGTTATTTACTCCTATCAGATTTAAAGCATCATCTCTCTCTAACTTATCCATCCAACTCATTTTAGAATTTTCCTCTAGTTTACTTATAGAATCTAAATCAATATCAAAGGCAGAAAAGTCAAAGTTTACATTATCCCTATGATTATGGTATTTCATTAATTTAAATAATTCACCCATTCTACCTTTAGCCCAAGGCTGTTTTTTAAATCCTTTTTTAATTCTAACTAACTCTAATAATATATCTGCATTTGGACCTTTCATTCTAAAATGTGGCCTACATTTAGTCAATAAATCATGCACATCTTTTTGAGAGTAAAAATTTAATCTATTCACTGGCCTAGTATCTTGAGGGGATTTTTGGTCTAAATGTAATCTTCCCATACCTAAACATTTATGCAACTCTAACATGAAAGCCTTACCTCTTTCCCCTGTGGCAACTAAACCAACTCTAGGATTATTATTTCTATCCATAGTAATATACCCATCAGAGTCTATAAACGCAGCAGTATAAGCCCAAACATTTTTCTTAATATCATCATTTATCTTATAATAAGCACCATTTACATTAGTAATATTTTGACTAATTGCTAATTTAGAAATTATTTGAGGAGAAGACATTTTCTTAAGATTATCAGGTAATGCCTCATGTATCTCTCTAGAAGATATTCCCGGTGATTCACAAACAGATTTCAAAATATTTTCTTTAATTCTTTTCTTAATGCCCTTTGTAGAACTTTGAGATTTTATAATTCTCTTAAAATCTTTTTTCGCTGCTGTCATTTCCTTACTAATAGAAATATATTGTTTATTTAAAGGCATATCTTTTATTTCTAACTTATTTTCCCAATACTTACAAAGAGAGTCTATAACCTGTCTTTTAGTATCTATATCTTGAATTTTACTAAGTTTAATTATCTGAGATTCTGAACAAGTCATATCTTTAATTACAGATTTATACGGACTAGCCCAATAAATTTTATCAATGCTCTTATCTAAGTGGTCAGCATAAGCATCTATCAAATTATCAATAGATTTACTCATATCTAATCTTTTTTCACCCTTGAGAGTTCTTCTGAACATTCTCATGTCCTTTACTAAATCAGGAATATTTTTATTCTCTATTGTATATTCTTTCAATGATAAATCTAAAATTCTATCTGCTTTTGTATAAGACATATTGAAATCCTTTGCAAAGTCCTTAACTAAATCGTTATGGTTCGATAAAGCCCTTCCATCAAGCCATAACATCTTGGCTTCTAATTCCATATCTTGTTCTAGTTGGCGTTGTTCAGCAGTGAGTTCTTCTACCTCTTTTACTTTGTTAGTTAGTGCTTGTAATTGTTCAGAACTAGGAGTCGCCATAATATTTACCTCTCTTTTAAAAATTTAATCCCATCAATCCTGTGTTTATGTTTATAGGAGACTTTTGCGGTGCGTCAAACACTCCGAGGTCATCTAACAGTATAAAGGAGTCAGTAGGCGATTGTGTGGCGGCATTTGCTAATGCTAGACCCATAACTAAGTCATCGTGCGCACCTACACCCTCAAACCTACCGGATTCAGTTATAGAAAACATGGATAATTCTTCAATCAATGCCGTAGTCATACTCCTACTGTTATTATCACCATAAGGAAAGTTGATTTTGCCATTTTCTATGTTCATTTGTAGATTTAATATGATTTCTTGTTTCTTTTTCCTTGTTGTGTTAAAATCTTTAATGTTCATATCAGTTAAACTGCGTAATTCTTGTGTAAATGCCTTAGCGAAGGTATTTGTTTCATATAATATCTGCTCAGGCTCAAAAACCTGCCCTATTATTCTTATTTTTTCAATATTTTCTCTAAATTCAACATTTTTTGCTCTATCAACATGAACAATTGTTTTATTTTTCTCTTCATCTACTTCTAAAACAACAATTACATTATAATCTCCATCAGTAGAGATAGCAGGGTCAACTCCAACGTAATATTTGTATCCTTTATCTTTACGATGGCCTAATTTTAACACATATTCTTTATTTTTACATTTATTCACATAATCAGGGTCAAAAAGTGCAGTTCCAGTTGAAACTGGTATGCATAAATACTCTCTAGTAAATTTTAATGACCCTATTTCCGATTTTCTTTGCATTAATGCATCATAATCCCATCTTTCAGGCCAAAGAGGTTTATTCATTGAATTTAAGCATGGATATTTTCTAACAGTATAGGCATCATTCTCTTCTAACTGTGAAAATATATCAGTATATGTAAAAGGAGTACCAATCATTCTCAAACTTGCAGTATGATGCAATGTCGGTATCATATCTCCAAAGAACCAATCTGTAACTCTTTGAATACCCGATAAACTAAACTCTTTCAAAGGGTCGTCAATAATAATTTCTTGAGGATGGAGTCCTCTAATCTGAGAACCAACAGAACGCTCTAAAATTGCATTACCATTAGTCAATTGAATATTACCAATAGCCCAACCCCTAGAAGGTCTGAATTTTTTTAATTGTGGAAGATTAAAATATTTATCAATTTCACGCATATGTACTAAAGTCTGTTTTTGATTAGAAGATATGTATAACATTTGAAAAGGTGGCTCTTGAAACACAAGATTCCATACTACCCAACTGTGCATGAATACGGATTTCCCATGGTCACGACTACAAACAATAACAGTTCTATCTGTACCTTGCATTAACTCTAACCATTCTTGCATATATTCAGGATACATCATTCCTAATACATTCTTAAAAAAATACGGAAAAGAGGTCTTGGATAATTCCATATCCATAGAAGTCATAAAATCCGTACTATCTAATTTCATTATTTCACCAATCTCTACAAGCCATACATCTAGCAGAGTAATCACTTCTTTTACATGTAGAACATTTATGTCTTGCTCTAAAGGATTTTCTTCTCTTACCATCTCTTTTACCTGAAACAGTTACTCCACTTTGACCCCAATGTACTCTTTTATATCCGCCTTTACCATTAGGAACACACTTCATCCATTTCTTACCCTTACGAGTAGATGATGTTTTTTTTGTAGCCCTAGTGCATTGTCCTTCTTTAACTACGTCAAACCAACTCATGCTGTTCCCTTCCTTCGTTTATATGTTTTACATGCTGCACATGTTGGCCTACATCTTCTTTTAGTTCCTTTAGAAGCATCTTTTCTACCACAAGGTTTTGGCCCACCTTTACTACCACAACTAGAACAATCTATCCAACCTCTTTGAGTTTTACCACCTTTTTCTTTTCCACCTCTTCTAGAAAACCAACCGTGTAATCCCTCATCTTTTTCTCTTTTGAAATTGTCTCCACCTTTCTTTACAGAATTACCCCAATTCTTTGCGCCAACTTTTCTACACTGAACTAAAGCACCACTTGCATAGGCAGAAGGCCATTTCTTGTAACGCCTTCTTACTTTATGATAACAAGCATCTTTTTTTCCTTTTTGTACTTGTTCAAACCATACATCCATTATATCACCTCGGTTTTTATTGCAGCCCACCAACTAGAATTATGAATGTAATATTTTTCTAGAGTTCCGATAATTTTCTTAGCATTACCAATAGAAATCTCTTCTATTAATTCATCAGGTAATTCTGATTCCTCTAATTGCCTAAACCCTTCACTAAGATAGTAGTTCATAGCATTTCTATCAGAAAAATTAACTATCAGTTTTTTATTTCCTTTATTTCTAATCATTTCACGAAATAATAATCCCATTAACCCTCTACGTCTAAAGGTGTCTCTAACGTGTATTCCTGAACCTAATAAAAAATCTTTGTATGGTGCATAACCGATTACTCCAATAGGTTTGTCTGTATCTTTTTCAAATGCAACATGGTGTACGGATGGGGCAGTAGCAAACTTACCATCTTTAGGGATACTCCTAAATCTTTGTACTCTAGATTTGAACCCATCATACCCATCTTTTCTAAATATTTGAATGGCATCATCCTCTGACATTGTTTTGAAATATATTTCATCAGCAGCATACTTAGTGGCGGGTAATTGAGGATAATCTTCATCCGACATTTAATCACCTAAAGTTACCCTTCAAATAGTACACTGTCTCTTCAGATATACCATGCTTTTTAGCAATACTAGACATAGCATCTAATTCAGTAACAATAGATTCTATATCATTAGCCGTCAATTCTATTTTATGTATTTGGTGTATATTGTCAATAGCACTATTAACATGATAGAAATTATCAAGTTTAGATATACCATAATACACTGGTTTATTTAACATCTTTCTAATAGAGTCGTGTGATTCAAGTAGATTTATTTCAATGTCACTTTTAATAAGTAGTCCCTTAGTAGTCAAATTATCATAACTTTGTATAAATGAAGATATCATATTCCTACCACCTGATGTCCCTTCTTTAGTTGCATTATTTCCCGCAGAAGCCAATCCTGAATCTTTTGCTCTAGGATTTAACAAAGCATCTCCTTGATAATCAGTTTTTCTTTTTCTAATATGTTTAACTAATACGGCTAAAGGATACAATTTATCATCACTATATTCTTTTGCTAGTTTTTCAACAGGAGTACCATTAAACTCTACGTCAATATTTAAATTATTTTTTTCCTTTATTTCTTGAAGTGCTGCACCAAACTCGATATCAATATCTTTGGTATGTTGCATTTCAAAAATTAAGTCCAATTGTTTAGCGGCAAGTTCCATTTTAGATTTTATACCGGATAACCTAGAACCCGGTGCAACATTACCAATCTCTTCTAATAATTCAGTCAATCTTGCCAATGCTTTAACTGATAATGTTGCAGTACCCATTTCAGCATAACGTGCTAATAGTGTAGTAAAGGCAGTGGGTTCTTTACCTTCTTGAGACATGAAAAAGTCCATCACTTTGTTAGTTACATATTCAGGCTCATCGTCAAACGGCATATTTTCACTAAGTAATGGTCTAATTACATAATCTATCAAGGCATCAACATAGTCATCATACTCATTCTCAATTTCAGTTAAAACTTCTTTCAGTTTAGTTCCCTTTCTTCCTGTAAATAAAGAAGAATATGTTTGTTCTGTTGCTCTTGATGTATCATCTTTACCAGTTCTACCTGCAAGTGTTTTTGCACCAGTAGGCATAGCAGCCTTTTCTGATGCAGTTCCCAAGTTTAGAATATCATACATTATATCAAAATGTTCTAATAATTTTTTATTTAGACCTTCTTTATTTTCTAATTGAAACTCATCCACTAATTTATTTGTTAACGGTAGATAGTAAAAGTCGTCTACTTTATCTTCAGTAGCAAACTCTTCTAAATCATCTATGTAATTTTCCAACTTACTAAAATCTGAGTCATTTAATTCTACATTTATTTTACTAGCATATTTCTTTGCTCTACGCTTCAATGATTGAATGTCTTTCTTAAAAGTAGCGACTCTTCCAAATGCACCTTGACTCCAAACATATTGGAATAATGGGTCAACTTCCTTTAGAGTTTTGAATGATTCTATATCTTGAAATAATGCATTTTCAGTTTTATTACCAAAGGCTTCTCTAGTTGCTAAGTCTGTTTGAGTTTTTGTGGATTGTTCTGCAAACTCAGGTTCTATCCTAACATCCATTGAATCATAATCACTAGCAGCAGAAGTAGCAGTGTCTAATTCAATACTTTGAAATGTCTCTTGGTCTTTCAAGTATCCTTGTAAAAAATCTCCTAATAACAATATTGCCTCAATACTTTTATCATCTTTTTCAATACTCTGTTTAGGTACTTTGATAATATAATTATCTTCGGAAGTTAATCTCACTGCTTTTAATTGTGCTATACGTTGAAGGATACTAGGCATATTTTCTTCGGATACTCTTTCAGTAGAAAGATATTTTTCATAGGATTCTATAAACTCATCTTGTGCGTCAATATATTTACTAAACGATTCATGTTTCTTTTCCCAATAATTATATATCTTATCTCTTCTATCTAATGATTTTAAAGATAAAGAACCAACTAATAAATCAACACTTACTTTCCTAATATCTTCCTGACCTGATATATTAATAGATTTTAATTTCCTAAGAATTGTTGATAGTCGTGTTTTCAAATGTGAATAATTATTAGACAAATCTTCTAATTGTGAAATATGAGCGTTTAATTTTACAGGGTTGTTCAAATAATTATCTTTTCCTTCATCGGATAAAGATATTTTATTAATTGAAGTATTAACACCTTTCATTGCGGTTTTAACTGTAACAGTTTTACCATCAAAAAGTAAGTTTCTTAAAATAGGTTTTAACGTATCTTTAATTATAGTATCTGCTGATGCAATATCTCCGAAGGCAACTTTTAATCCTTCTGACGAATCCCTAGCATAGTCATAGAATAAATCCAAGACCTTTCTTTTGGTTGATTCAGGAAATCTTACAAACCCTTTATACTTATTTACTTCATCCCTAATTGCATTTTTATATGAAGTGCTTGATATTTCACCTGTTTCTTTATCGGCTGTACTTCCAAAAAACTTAGGATTAATTTTAATATCATGTCCTCTAGTCATTTTACCTGCCATACCCATTTCAGGATTATCTTGTTTTTCTGCTAATAGAATGGCGTAGGCTAGGTTTTCAGCAGATGTAGTTTCTCTTACATGTTTTATAAAATCTCTTCTTATAGATTTAATATCAACATCTTCTTGTTCAGAACCACCCGTAACATAAGGCATTAAGATTGAGTTTAATGCAATAGTTCTACCTCTTATAATTACATCCATAACCTCATCAAAGAAATCTAAATCTTCTAACCAAGTATCAAATTGCTCACTCATCCGATTCCACCTCACTACTTTCTACTTTCTTCGTTGCTATTTTTAAATTTTCTAAGATTTTTATAGGTTCAGTAACACCTTGAACATTTACTCTATAATTATCTTCTACGACTTTTTTCATAGAATCATAAATTATTTCTCGCAGCCCTTGGCGTATCTTACTATATGCCCCGTTATTAATTAGTTCTTTTAACATTAACTCATAATATTCATTTCTGTTTTCATTATATTCTTCTAAAGAATCAAATCGTGCTGCATCTATTTTGAATTTAGTAAAATATTTCTTAAACTCTTTCGACATAGGAGTGTCAGTGCTTTGATTTATACTATTTAACATAGGGATTAAATCTTTAAACATTCTAAATCGTGTATTAAAATTTCCATATTCTTTTCTATCTATGCTCATGAATGTTTCTTTTAAATCAACATCCTCTTCAGTAAATAAATCAGATAAATGTATTAAATCATTTACAGATGATAATACATAAACACCACCTCTTAGTTGCATAGCAGAAAAGGCATCTTCTCTTTCCTCATAAGCAGTTAACCAATCATCAAAATCTTGAGCATCCTCAAACCCATACTTATCATATACATCAGATTCCTCTTCTGCATTTAATGCATCATAATCATCAGCAGGTATTTTATTTAACGATACTTCAGCAGATAATCTTCTAACATATTCCTCAAATTGTTTTTTTAATTCAACACTCTTAGCAACCTCTTCTAAAAATTTATTATCTTGATATAGTTTTTTATTCTTTATATTCTCTTTAGTGGTGCTTACTATGTTACTCATTATTTTTCTTAATCCTTCAGGGGAGTCACTACCTCTCAACCCACTCAAAGCCTGTTTAGTGGCAATTGATAGTTTAGTTTTGGGTTTTTGAAAACCTCTAGATTCTAGATTACCCGAAGAATTAATAGGTAAGTCTTTAGTTTCTATAATGTAAATTAGAGTAGGTAATAATTCATTATAATCATTTCCAAATAGTTCTTTGATTTTCGTTATGGTAATATTATCTTCAGTACCACCAAGAATTTCCATTTTATTTCTTTTTGGTATATTACTACTAGTAACAACTTTTCTCAAATATGCAATCATTTTTTGAGAATTAGGTCTAGAAGTTATAGTATATGTATCGGGTGCAGGTTTGTCAATTTTGTAAGTATTTTTCAACATTTCATATGCTTGAGTTTGTTTTGCTTCATCAAAATTTTTGATTGCATCAAACAATTTTGTTTTATTATCTCTTACATTCTTTACCCTATTTCTTCTTGTTTCAGGTGCTTCAGGAGAGTTAGACCAATTTGGTAAAGATTGTATGTCGCCTGATTTGAACTTCTCTAATATATCATCGAATAGACTTCCTTTACTGCCGCCAATAGATTCATTTGATTTAATACCTTTAATTGCTTCTAATACTTTTTTAGCCCTGTCATCTACTCCATCATTTCTACGAATCTTAGGAAATGATTCAGGATTATCTAAAAAATACTGTATTGCCTTTATTCTACCTGCAACATTTTCTCCATTTGTATTGGAAATAAAAGTATTTGTTAGTTCCTCGCTAAGTAGATAACTTAGTATAATCTCATATCTACCCTCGGTTCGTTTGGAATGTGCTTTCAATAAATTACTCATTTTCAAAATCCCCCAATGTAGTCTGCCTGTATATCTTATCATTAATCTCTTTGATTAATTCATTCACTCCTCTCTGAATACCATTCAAAGCGTTGGTGATTTCTTTTGGCAATGTACCTGCACTTTTAATATCACTTATTTCTTTGGTTATAGTGGCTTGTACTCTTTTAGCAGCATCCAATACGGCTAACTTATCATCTAAAGTAGTCATTATTGGCCTCGCATTTGATTTTCTTTTGATGTTGCATCATCATCAATTGGGCCACCTTTAGCCCAAGTGTAACAAGTTCTTGCTGAATGACATTTGAAATGGTGCATCCAGCAATATCCTAAATGACCATCTTCATCAGTAGTCAAAGGCATACAGTCATCCATTCTTGGTGATATATCGAATGCAACACAATTACTACAATTAGATTCTTTTGCTACTTCAGCAGAAGTGTTCCACCTACTTGCATATTCTTCCCAATATTTTTCATCTTCAAGATTAAGTGGACCATATCTAATGTTTGGATTTTTTACTGCTGCATCCCTATTTTTAGTATTTAACATTAAATCCTGCGTTGCTTTAGGACAGTCTAATTGTTTTAATATTATATGCCAACTCATTGTAACTCCTCCAACTCAGATAATGCTTCAGTATTCTCGGCAGGGGTTAATCTTCCAAGAGGGTGTTTTCCGGCATCAAAACATTCCCTACAAGAATCTCCCATATCCGAATTATCATTGTCCGGTTCATAATCCACAACCATCCACTCTTTTCCTAATAACTTCATACGACAGGAATCACAAATCTTCTTACCGCATCCTCCTTCACAAGTTGTATGGTGAACTCCTGTTTCATCAGAACTTACATTACAATAAGAGCATTTATCAACTTTTAATATGTTTTTCCAACTCATTGTAACTTCTCCTCCATTTTATATCCTAAACCGATTTACAGCATCCGTTATTTTAACGATTTTTTGTAATCTCTCTCTTAATTCATCTTCTGATAATCCATCGTCAAGTGCTGTTCGTGCTTCGGTATGAATTAAATCAACTATACGCAATAACCTTGTTTTATCTCTTGAACTGTCGAAATCCCTAGATTTGTACTCCCATGCGTTTATGTAATCCTCTTCAATGAACTTATTCAGTTTAATTGTATCTTCCCAACTCATTGTAATTCCTCCTGTATTCTTTTCTTAACCAAATAAGTCCTTTATCCTTCTATCATAGATTTGTTCAACAACATCAAATACTTCTTTTTCGGAAAATTCAATTTTGCCATCTATGACTCTTGCTTTTACTCTCATAATAGATTCATCTATGGCCGATTCATCAATACCTCTTCTCTTCATTTTGAGTCTTAATTCTGTTTCACCTTCTTCGGCATCTTTTTCATAATATGTCTTCTGCCAGTTTTCTTCTTTTACTATATCTTTCCAACTCATTGTAATTTCTCCTCCATTTTATTTCTAACATCTAACCAAACATCAGGATGATTTTGTGCCAATACTTCTTGCACTATTTGCATTTGTGCAACTATAATTGTATCTTGTCTCTTATGTACGAGTTTACCTTTGAACTCCATAACATACTTTAGACTCTCTCTAATCTCTCTAGCAAGTTTGGTTAAACTATCAATAGATTTTGGGTCTGTACTACCTTCATCAAACAATGATTCTATCATAGTATCTAATCTACTAATGTTTCTCTCAAGAGTTTCTATTTCATCTATTTCCTTCACAGCAATTATATTTGCTGCGGATTGTTGAACTAAAGGTTGCAAATGATTTTTTACATGGCGTACTATTTGTTCTTCTGAACAGCCTACAATATTTGCTGCTGTGGTTGGTGTCATATTACCTGCATGTAATTGTTCTTCCAATTCTTTTCTAATAGGACTAACACACAACCCACACTTAGGATTAGATGAGTTAACGTATTCCCCCATATGATTTCTTTGGTGTCTAGAAGTTGTACCACTAGGCCAATCATATTCTCTATCTATAATATCTGTACTAATATGTAATTCTTCGATTCTATGCTCAATGTCATATCTATCTTCATGATTACATAAAACACAACGCTTTCTAGTTACCAAAAAATCACCTATTTATTTTCTCTTAATTCTTTGAAATCTTCTGCGTCAATGTCTCCATCGCCATCAACGTCTAGTTCCTTTTGTTTTCCTTTCAGTTTTAATATCTCTTGCCACTTAGTCATAGTTAAACCTCCTATTCAAATATTCTTTTCTTGCGGTACATCCACAATCTACACCCGTCTTATCTGAAACATAATCAACGGCTTTTTTGATTCCTGTTTTTGTTGTGATTCTTTCAACGGTATCACCTAACCCTTTATCTTGCCGTTTGAGATACCTTTTCCAACTCATTTTTCATCACCGTAAATATCAAAGTAATACATACTTCTTGAGTTCAATTCTTCTATTAGAGATTTAATAATAACCTCTACTTGAGTTCTATTTTTTGAAGCCTCTAATCTAGCAATTTTATCCTCTAAGAGCCTTTTATATCCTGAAACTTCTGTTTCTAAATCATCATCTTTTACAATATCCATCCAACTCATGCTATCACCTTCATTATAGTTCTCCAATCTTTAACTTCTCTATCACTACTTGTCAATTTTTCACCTTCTTTAGGTTCTTCTTTAACAGGAGGCTTCCAACCTGCCAATTTAGCCATATGATTGACTTGTCTTCTAGAAATATAAATATAGAAATCTTCAACAAAACCCGGAGTACCTTTAGCATTCAACAAAGTTTTAACTTTCTCACTTTCAGTATTATTTGCTACATTGATAGGAGTACCCATTAATCTTGTTCTAGCCCTAGTAGTAGCAAAGTTTCCTGCCTTTGTGGTGAACTCATCATCCCTAACCATAATTTTCATCATTTGTCTAATTTCTGAAATACCTTCGTATGCAAATTTTGCTGCACCTGCTTGTTCTATTTTTACAGGCGCATCTTCTTCAATATGGTGTACTACATCTATTATTGCTTTAGCACCTGCTGTAACAACAGCAACTAACCCCGGTTTATTAAATGGTGAAAGACTTCCATCACCATAAATTGCTTGCCACATTGGTGGTGTAGCCTCACCTTTACTTGTATCCCACCAAGAATCATCTGCTGCTCTAACACTTTCAACTTTGTTTTTATAGTCAGTTCTATATTCAATATAATCATCAGTTCTATAATGACCATATATTGTTTTCTTTACTGGTTTTTTAGTTCTAGGTCTAATGCCTACAATACCCTCGAATGCAATATTTCTAGGGTTCAAATCACTATCCGTTGCCCCATGTTCGTTTAACTTACTTATTATCGCTTTAAACTCTTTAGATTCCTGTGGGCTGAAAGTAGGTTGTTTCGCCATCCTTTCTAAAAGTTCTATCTCTTTAGCCAAACCCGGTGTTTCTTTTGGACCTGAATTACCCATTATTCTACCGTCAATACCGTGATTCATTAGAATATCATAAAGACTTCCCTTGAATCTAGTTACACCCATACTTGCTGCTGAAACACCTTTAGCAGTAGTTTTCCAATCATTAAATAATTTAGAAAACTCTTCGCCTGAATACTCTACTCTAGATTTACCAGTACCCATTGAAATAACAGGTTCAACTTTCTTTAGTGGTTTTTTTCTTTTTGCCACGTTTTAACCTCCGATTAACTGTTTTATTATTAAATAAGTCGCTTGTTGCAGTAGAAGTGGTAGAAACCGTACCTGTCATTTTTAATTGTTCAAACCAATCTGATAACTTTTCCAAGTTACCACCTCATTATACTAAGTAACCATCTCCATAAGGATTTACTACCATCTGTGGGTTTAACTATTATAGAATCATTATCGTCATCAAATAAAGAATCCATAATTTTATCATGATTGTGGCATTCTATCATCGAATCCAAATTAATCCCTCTTCATAGTATCTTTCCAATCTAATGATTTGTATTCTCGCATCTTATCTTGCCAAGTCTCTACATCTTCTATAACAAATTTATCTGATACGTCTTTAGGGGGTTCAGGGTCTTTAGCAGTTAAATCTTCTAACCCTCCCATATCTTTTATTTGTTCAACAATTAACATATCGTATGCTCTAATGAAAGTATGACCTACATAATTCTTAAACTCAGATGATTCTGCTATTTGTTGTAAAGCATGGGTAACAAGTGTCTTTAATTTAAGTTGTTCAACATTAGATAATTCTCCTTCCATAACCTTCTGTAATATCTTTTCTCTTATTTTACCATCCATTGCTTCGGTTGCTGCATCAAATAGACCTATTTCTTCTAATTGTTTTATTGTCTCTGTACTTAAATCCTTAGTTGAAGTATCTAATGCCATAGGTTCGGTATCATCATCTAATTCTTCCATTTGGTCTTTAGCGGCTTGTAAAGTAAGAGTTAATGGTTCTCCTAATAATGGTGAAACGAATGAAACTAAAGTGTCTTCTGTTAACTCACCGACAGTAAACTTATTGAAATCTTCTAATGCTAAACCTGACAAATCCATAGCAGTTTCTTCTACAAACCCACCTAATCTGTTGAATATAGGTAAGAAGCCAGTAGAAGATAATACAGTACGATAATCAACCATTACACCACAACCCGCTATCACTAGCAAACGGTCAACATTGGCTAAAGGATATAATGCTGTCTATTCTTCTTCCAAAATATGAGGCATTCCTAACCATTCTAAGAAAGCAACTTTCATAGGTTTCTCTGTATTCCAATTCTTTTTACCATCTATGTAATAGGGGTTTGAAAAACCTAATAATTGTGCTTCCCAATAATCCCAATCCATATTAATTCCATTTAAATTCTATATTTTTGTAGTGGGCTACAATTTCTTTTAGTGCATCATCAAGTCTAAATATGGTTACTGGTATATTCCCATGCTCCCCTATAACCAATTCTATACTATTACGCATATGAAACTCATAGGGATATTTATCTGAATGTATGTGAATAGCCCTTCTTTTACTTACACCACCCCACTCATTAAAACCTAAATTTCCTGCACCATGATATTCTCTATGGTCATAGAATATTTTCCAATCACCAACAATGTATGGGTCTATATTTCTATTCTTATTAACAATAATGGGTACTTGAGCAATTAAAT
>Ga0208669_1000118_pt1 | contig 34630 bp, 58 predicted proteins | sample 21_taG_FD_184095 | JGI IMG/M metagenome (GOLD analysis project Ga0208669, IMG submission 184095) | Marine viral communities from the Subarctic Pacific Ocean - 21_ETSP_OMZ_AT15319 metaG (SPAdes) (version 2) | ecosystem: Environmental > Aquatic > Marine > Oceanic | place: Pacific Ocean | collected...
CTTGAAATATAGTTAAGTTAGTATCTTCAGCAAAGGTTTTCTGAATAGATCCATTTGCGGGATCTAAACTTTTTGTAATTTCTTGCCCAACAGAAAATACATTGGTTTGGTTAAAATCTCTATTAGGATTGTATGGTCCAGAATAAATTAATGAAGCGGATCTATTTCTTTGAATAGGGTTAACTAAATTTAAGTATGCTCTATTTCCTAAACTCATAGCATCTTCATTAAATCCTCCTTTAATTCTTGTTTCTTCTATAAACCAATTATTTAAATCTGCAAAGTCAGCTTGTCCAGGAAATTGAGGATACCCACTCGGTGCTATATCATCTGGTAACCCAGGCCACACAGGTTTATCATCTCTAACAGGAGGTGATCCAATATTTAAATCTGCTTCGATTTTTTTTAACCAAAAAGAATTGTAGTATTTAACGGGAATAATAAAACTCATAACTTTAAATTAACATGAATATTGATTGTTCCAAGGTCGGAAAATAGTTGATTGAATAGTAGATTTAGCTCCTTCACCATCTTCAGCTTCAAAAGTTAATTCAATTTCAACATCATTACATCTTTTATATGTAGTACCATAGTAGTTTAATCCAGTATTAGCAGCACCAAACGAGGTTCCATTATCGTTATTAGTTGGTAAACCACCCCAATATAAATATTGATCTGGTATTTGACCACTATAAAACGCGTCAAAACTAGTAGTTGGTTGAATTGAAGCATTTTCATAAGGACCTCCAAATCTATCTAAAGAGTTAATGTTAAAAGATTGCGCTGGACTAACAGGTAACCACCAAAACCAAGCTTTTACATCCATACCTATGTATAATCCAGCAGTGGATTGGTCTCCATTGTAATCAGTTGTAGCATTTAAATTTTCACAAAGCTGATACAAATTATTTGCACATGGAATATCATTAAAACCAACAACAGTAGCAGAAAGTAATGATAATGTTAAATCTCTTTTCTTATCATTATTAATTGCTCCGTTGTCAATAAGATTTCCATTAAATACTCTACTACTCGATGGAAAAGTACCACCTGATGTACTACTAGGTAAAGCCACTCCCGCAAGAGGAACGCCGTATCCATTATTCCAATCCGGTGCGTATCCAGTTTGTATAGCTGGTGGAGAGTAATTAGTGTTAGGTTTTGAATTAGATAACACAGCGGTAAAGTTAAAATTTAAAGCTGTATTGTTATATACAAATTTTAAATAAAAAGTATAAGTAAACAATTGTGGATCAAACCCGCAAAATCTATCTTTAGTGTTTCTAATCTTAAATCTACCAGCGAAGTCAGGAACAATCGCCCATCCTGAAGACGGAGTACCATTACCATCTACTACACTTTCTAAAGTACATATAGTATTAGGATCTAAAATAGGGATATTGGCCGCATCTAATGGAAAAAATAAATTAGTAACATCAACTGGTGAAGTATTATTAGCGTTCACTTCGTTTAAGTCAAATTTTATATCGCTAACAGCAGTTGCTATGGGAAATATATCCCCATTGATTACGTCAAAGTTTAATTCGCTAACGTTACCTGTTGTTGTTGTCTCCCAAAAAATATTTAAATTAGAAAATGTAGGTTTAGTTTCAAAAACTGTTAAAGAAGGAACCATTCCTTCATCTCTTGTTAAACCTATTTTACCATTAGTTGCAAGTATACCAAGTAATGGATTTTCTTCAGACTTATAAATAGTTCCAGGAGGATTAAACGTAAAAGTGCCACTATTAACCCACGCAGCAGTATTTATGGACTGATTCAATGTCACTTTAGAATCGCCAGCAGAAGTAGAATCTTCATAATAACTTAAAACATAAACTTCATCTGTTTCATCTATTAAAGTATTTCCATTTAAATTATCTACTGCTGTAACTAAAGAGCCTACATCTACATTATCTAGAAACCCAGACAATTGTTGAGTTGCAGAACTTGTTCCAGCACCTCTTAATGGTGCAGATGGTCTTTCGTTAGTTACTCCAAAATCATTTAAAGTTCCTAATGTTACTACTTTTTCTAAATTAGTTCCAGGATAATATTGTCTATTACTTACACTTCCACCATCAAACACATTTTCTACTCTATAGGAAAGAAAAACTGAAGAAGAAAACCCTCTTTGAGTTGGAGCGATATCATTTAAATCTTTAGGCACTTTGTTTATATTATCACCAAAAACACTTACTGTTGCTGTTACATTAGACGTTTCAGCTGTAGATAATATACCATTGTTAAGTACTCCAGGTAAATATACATTGTAATAATCTTGTTCTTGCTGTTTTATTACTACCGCATAAGAATAAAATCCTAATAAATTTGGTTCTACACTTGGTTGAAAAACAAACGTTGCATCTCCACTCCCAGGAGTTGATGGATTTTCTATTGTAATAATATCCCCATCTTCATATCCTATTCCATAGTTTACTACTATTGGTAAATCTTTAGTATACACAAAATAACCATCCGCATCGACAATCCCTTGAATTTGTAATCCTGTTCCCGAACCACCTAAACAATCATATATATTTGGAACTACTGTAGGAGGATAATTTCCTGGAGTAGCTCCCGCATAAAGATTTGTAATAGCATTGTATGATCGTTGATAACCTTTAAAAACTCCTGGATATCCACTAGGACCTTGCTCGGGGATAGGTTGATTTATTAAAACACTTATTTCATCACCAGGCCATGTATTTGTAGCTGTGATAAGATCTATGGTACTTTCAGAAAATGGATGAAAAAATGTTGATCCTTTATATGTTACTCCAGTTCCAGGATTTGTAGCAAGTTCGTCTAAAGATGATAAAATAACATCACTCGCTCTTCCGTATCTGTCTCTAAGCAAAAAACCTGCTTGATATGTTCTATTTTGTTTAACCGTATGGTTATAATATTCTTTTATTTGTTCAATAGAAGATTTTGTTCCAACACCAACTTGATAATTTAAAGATTCAATACTTGAGTGCTTATCAATATAATTTCCATAAACAACTCTATTACCTGTTACAGATTGAGTTTGAGCTTTTATAGGTACTTTATCACTAGTTCTGGTTAATTCACTTTCTGGAAGAACTCTGTAAGGAGCTCTAGATTGATAAGTATATTTTATTTTGTCTGTAGTATTATTTGAAAACTCAGCACTAGTTATAGTATCTAATACTTTTAAAGTTGTTTCATTGTCATCTTTATATATTATTTCTATAGCTTTTATACCCATACTTCTTGAAGCATTGTCCCAAGATTTATTTATTGCGTTGTCAATAAAATCTGGACATGGTATGATTAAATCAATTTCTGTTATACGATTTTGAACAAAATCCACGTCAGTAGCATCATATGCTCTTTGTTGATCTGGGTATAAAAAATAGCCATATTGATCAGGTTGAAAACAAGCTTGAGTAAAAGGAGATATAATAGAATACTCCTTATCTTTAAATAAAAATCTATAAGCAAATCTTACAAACTTATCTTTTAAGTACTCACAATCACCAGGCCATTCATCATTATAATAAGGATTAACCAAAGAAAAATAATAAGTATCATTAGCACTCCAACCCTCATCGGCTTGCAACTCAGTAGCGTTATATGCTGGCCATCCGCCATCAGCTAATGATGGTGTAAAAAAACTATTACCTCCTGATTCATTTATTTCATATACGGCTTGCCAACCAGAACCTGGTTCATCAGCATTGTAAACCCAAAGTTCTCCTTGGTCACAAACATGCGGAAATACTCCTCCACTTATTTCATTAAATAAAGGAATAGGGGAATGTTCTAGTTTAAAAGTATTAACTGTAAGAAAATTAGGAGATTCTCCAACACTTACTCCAGAAGGAGGAAGTTGTCTACTGCAAGTATCTTTCATGGTGGAAAGTTCCGCAACAGTTAACTCTAGAACCGCAGTTCCTTCTTTACTTTGTATTTCTACTCTATCATTATCATTGTAACCAACCCCTGCGTTAACAATATTAACACTAGTTAAATTGCCGGTAATAGGATTAGTTGAATTAACCTCCACGACAAGACCAAAACCGGTGGTAGATCCTTGATTCACGGTGCTGTAAGCTATATCAGTAGGCCAGAATATAGGACTAGGAGCTGTTCCACCACCACCAGATATTACAGCAATACTAACTACTTCGTCAGAAAGTAAAGATATTGGATTCCATGGATAGTATTTAGCAACTGATATTAAATCTTCATTGTTGTAGTAAAACTCATCATCTCTAGCGGTGTTAATATTTATTTTTCTAGGTTGGTTTCTATTGTCTGTCCAAAACAGTAAATCTTCTATTAAGTCAGCATTTTCTATAGGAGCAGATAATGAAAAATTAAGAAAACTTCCTGAGCATAGAACTGAATAACTATTATTGGTAGTATCTAGTTCTATTATACTTGAAGTTATACCAGGTGTTGACATTTCTCCAGAAAAATTCTGTATATTAACAGAAGAAGAACAATCAAGAAAATTAGTTACAAAAAGATAAACTCTTTGTCTTACGTCATCTATGCATTTACCTATAACCTCTACATTACATTCAGGTAATTCTATTAATTTAGCATTACCTAATGCTACGTGTAAAGCACCTACATCATCTCCTTCTGTTTGACTAATAGAAACATTTAGGGCATCTCTATACTCTCCTTTAGGTACTAATCTATCGTCTAAGTCTTTATTCATCTTAGACTTTATAAACGTAGTTTTTATTTCCGCCATTTAATTAATGTTTAATCCATTTAGATTTTCCTCTCATTACTTGAGTAAATTCTCCTAGCTTAATGTTTTGTAATCTTATTTTAGCATTTCGTAGAGTTGCTCTTCTATCTTTTTTAAATCTTTGTACGATGTGTTCTGGTATGTTTCTTCGTGTAGATAAAATGCTATAAGCAATATGCATGTACATAGCTTCTTCGGCCATCTTAGGAACCTTAGTATCTTTGTCTAATGCTAGACCATCTGATATATACGAAAAGGTTATTAATGCTCCTTGTAAACTACTAGAAAAAGACATTGTCCCTGTTCTTTCGTTAATTGTAAACCAGCCGTTCATTTGAGCTGTTTGAGGAGTTAAGCCATACATTCTTCCATACCAATTTAAAGATGGATAATATCCCCAATAATCTCCCCATGGATAGTTTTGCCAATTTTGAGCCCAATCCCATTGTTGGTTTTTCCAACGTTCTTCTACTAATGATTGAGCGGCTTCATTGTTATTACTAAATGAGTTTTGTGTTGGTATGCCTTGATCATCTTGTAAAGGTAGTTCAGTAGGGTTAGAAGTTAAAACTGTAGGATATATTATTCTTTCTACTCCACCACCATCTACCCAAGATAATTTCACATAATTAACATAATCTTGTGGAAGAGGCAATGAGCAGCTAGGAGGTATAGTTAATTCTTGAGAGTTAACACTTTTTAAAGTATCATAACTAAATTCTTGTAATCCTCTTTTAGCATGAAACAATACATCAGTTCTTCTTACTCTAGGTATTATATTATCAGGGCCAACATATGCTACTAAAAAGTTATCTATAACATCATTTAGTTTTATATATTCATACCCACCATAATTGTCTTCTACCGTAGGTACTGTTAACTGAATAACCACATTAGAACTTACAACACCTATTCCATTTGGCCAAGTTATTTGACTACCATTAGGTGCAGAAATATAAGATTCGTTTTGTGGTATTAACGTAGAATTACCAGCTAAGTCTATAACATAAATATTATAATTTGAAGCTTCTGCAATTTGATTACCAGAAAAATCAAAAGCACTAATCAAAGGCGTGTTAAAGCCTACGTTGTAAATGTCTTGTCCAGCAGAAACCCAAAAAGGTTGTTGACCAGAGTAGTATTGTGCATTAGTTTCAGTTAGTAAACCCATATCTTATTGTTTTTCTAAAGTTTCTTCTTGTTGAATTTTTTGAGTGGCTACTTGCACTATTTGTGGATCTCGTATAACTACACCAGCATAAAACAAAATATTAATAACTACCTCTGTTTGCTCTGAGTTATGTAATTCAAAATTTACAGAGCCACTTAAAGGATTTACAACTCCAGAAGTTCCCGGTGGTGCGTATATATATTGTCCTAATGTACCAACTGTGTACGCCCAAACAACATCTTCAGGTTTTTTAATGTAATCAATTAAAATAGATCCTTCAGTTATCGGTGGTATGGTTGTAAGATTTTTACCTAAATTAATAGAAGTAGGTTTAGCAAATATTTTATTTCTTTCATAAAGATATATAGGCCAAGACTTAGATGGTGCTGTTAATTTAGACCTAGACACTAAATTAAATTCATGCCTATCAACGGGTTGTAGCTCAACATATTCATCACTAAAGTTGTAAGTATTGGCAACGCCAGGTACTTGTAAAAAGTCTCTAAACGTAACTCCTCCTAATCTATACAAGTCTTCAGGCACATCAAAACCTCCACCTGTGTAAGTAGGAAATTCTTCAGTTCTAAATACTTCTAGTTTCTCTTCAGTATTTTTTAACCGATCAGCATATTCTATTTCTGTTTGTGGAGTACGGGAATATAGATTTAAGTCTTCGAAATACCTTTCAAAGATTTCCCTTTGGACTTGAGTTGCTATCTTATTGAATTCAAAAGGTGTCATGTAACCTCTTTGTTCTTTATTAAGAATCAATAAGACTGTTTGATATACATCGTTTACGTTTATAGCCATTTGTAATATTTTAAAAAAAAAGCGGCGCAAGGGCCGCCTTTATTATTATCACACGTTAAGAAAGTTTTTTCTGTATAGATTTAAATACTTCCAATCCTTCATCAGTCTGAAACCAGGACGCCATTGCGGAATAAGGGTTTTCATCAAAAGGAATTGTCATTAACTTCTTTCCATTACTTGCCCAACTAAATGTTCGGTTATCTTGAGAAAGTTTAATAATTCTATTTTCAACAGCTTTTATAGCAATGCTTCTAAGCTGTACATTTTCATCATTAACTAAATCTAAGAAGAGTTTAGGTTTTCTTTTAGCAAATATCAATAAATCTCTTTTAATCTCTCTAGAACTCATCTTATTAACTCTAGAACCTTCTTCAACTCTCATTATAGCTTCAGCTTGTTCTATGTCTAATGTTTTAGCAATATTTAATGCATCAATTTCTAGTTCAATATCTTCTATATCGTATTGTGCTATTATCTGTGGCCTATGCTCTATATATTCTCTTGTGCGTTTAGGGTGATAAAGTGATAATAGTTTTTGTAAGTTTTGTTGTTCTTTTGGAACAAACAATCTTCCATCTTGAAATACAATATGCCCCATAGTCGCGGTTCCGCTTTGTTCATCTACAAATGGAGAGGACATGTTGGTAGCGTATCGTAATTCTCTTTGTTCGCCAGACACTTCATCAAAATATAATAATGGAGATCTAGCGCTATGCCTAGAACTTAATCTTAGTGTTAAAGGCTTTTTATTGATTAACGTGTAAAGTCTATCTTTTATTTCCCAATCTTTGGGAGTTGCTGTTGTTTTCATAATATAATATAATAAAAAAATAAAAACTAGGGTGCCGAAACACCCTAGTAAAGGTTATTATCAAGTAGTGAACAAGATAAAGTTGTTAGCTGCTTGTGTTACCAAACATCTTTCAGATAGGAAGTGAACTTCCATAGCATCCAAAGAAGATGTGTAAGCTCCACCTACAGAACCTGTAACCCAAGACTTAAGTCTTCTGTCATCAGTTTCTGAAGCTCTATATCTAACGTGCAAGAATGGACGTCTGATATTTGAACCTAGCATTTGATCGTAAACTGTTGAAGTTCCAGCAGGAACCATAACACCTTCGATATCTTTTGCTAAACCTCGAGTAGAAGCATCGTTTAGATATTTCCAGTCAGTTTTGTAGAAGTCATAAGAACCTCTTCTAAAACCATCAAACCCAAAGTTCAATGCCATATTAGCATCATTTTCAAATAGACCATAAGAAGCTCCGTTAGCACCGCCAGCTTGAGCTGATCCATTAACGTTTGCCATCATGTTATCCATTGCTAGAGATAAAGATCTATTACAGAAAATCATGTTTTCTTCAATAGCACCTTCAAAATCTAACTGAGCTAAAATTTCATCAAAGTCAGCTAAAGCAGCGTTACCACCGCCAGCACCTGCGAAATTTTGATACTCATGTCCTCTGTCTCTTACAGCAGCAAATAAACCTTGAGTTCCTTTGTTACCTGTAAAAGCAGCGTTAGATAAAGCAATACCAGCCACAGCAGATGTAGCAGTAGCAAGTTCACCTTCAACCATCGCCATTTCCATGTAATCTTCAAATCTTAATCTTGTTTCAGATTCAGATTTTAGATACCATAAAAATCCGGATGTTCCATCTTCAGTAGAAACTTCAACCCAACCAATTTGAGCAGTGTCAGATCCATTGATCTCAAACTTGTCTCTTATGATTATAGGTGAGTTAGAATACTGTGTGAAATCTGGTTCAATAGAAGCTAACGCATCTGTATTAGAACCTTTCACCCATTCTGCACCGTAAACGAATACAGCTACAGGAGAATTAACACCACCAGAAGATCCTGATCCAGAGAAAACACCACCAGAAGCAGCTGTTAAGCCAGCAGCAGTATAAGGAGCAACTGTTACGTCACATTCTCTAGTTACACCAGCACCGCCACCTGTGTAGTTGCTAGGAGCAGCAGTTACAATTACTTTCATTGTTTCACCAATTCCAGTACCTGTAGTACCATTTCCATAAACCACTAAGGTTTGGTTGATTTTGATAGCACATTCTTTATTACCTACTGTACCACCAGCTGCAGAAACATCTGGATCAATAGCAACTCTGATTGTAGTATCATCTATTACTTCACACGTCTCGTAAGCGACATGTAATCTGTTTTGTTCAGACCATACGACTTGGTCAGATGTCATTGGCATTTCAGCGCCAACCATTCTTAAGAATCCGGCAATAGTTCTATTACCATATCTTTCTACCTCTTGCTCATAAAGCTCTGGTAGGTACTGTTGTGCGAAGTCATTATCACCATCTGTAAAAGACAAATAGTTAGTAGTTAATGTCATTCGCTTCTGAGCGGGCTCCAAATTTGGACCCAACGCTGGATTTAAACTCATAATTTTAAATTTTTAAGTTATGTTCTTTTTTTAATTTTCAACTTCGAAGCATCAGCACCAGTAATTGCTTTAACCTTTAATCCATTAATATACATATCGCCACCTGAGGTTGCCCTTGGTTTGCCATCATTTATATTTTTTGATTTTGCCATTAAATCTTTAGTCGCATCGGCTTTGCCTTGGTCATAAAAATGTTTAGCAATGGAATCAGAATTACTTGCTGCATATATAGCTTTGTGATAACCGGAATAATCGATTACTTCTCCTTTGTCATTTAAGAACTTCTTAAAAACGGAGCGCAAATCAGATTGACGATTAGCAGTGTCTTCAGGGTTATTTAGTTTATACCTAAACGATTTCTCCCCGACATCAAAATTAAAACCGTTAAATTCTCCTTTAAAAAACTCTACTGTTTTACTTTTAAACTGACCATGCATTTTCGCTGCTTCTTCTTGGTTCTGTTTGTACGCGTCCCAAAATTTCATAGCTTCTTGTTGTTCTGGTGTTACATTAGATTTCAACTTGATCTCTTTATAATAATCACCTTTTGAACTTTCCAAGAATTTACGAGCATTTGCAACTTCTTCTTTATACGACAGTTTTTTCATTTTAACTGTTCGTTCATCATCCACATCTTCATCCCATGAAAATTTATCATCGAGAAGAAAATCTATTTCTTCTTTATCTAAATGGGATTTAGTTTTGGAATAATATTCTCTTAACACCTTACTATCATCTACACTAGTATAATCTTTATTTAGATTAACATAGTCTTCTACAGTTCCGCCAGTTTCTCTCATAAACTCAACTAAACTCTCCAAGTTTTCTGGAACATTAGTTTGTTTAACTTCTGGTGATTGGGTAGAAGCTTCTGGTGTAGTAGGTGTTTCTATAATTTCTTCAACTATTTTTTCTTCTTCTTTAGTCTCATTGGAAGTGGTTTGTTCTTCGGAGTGTGTCTCTCCCACAGGTTGCAATTCCACTTGGGCTTCTTGCCTTTCTTCTTTGCTTTCCTCTCCTGTGCTCTGCACGCTACTCTCTGTGATTGGCTCTTGAACGGCATTTTCTTCTTTTTTATTTAAATCTATTTTTATAGAATCATCTTTCTTATTAGCAAGTTTTCGTGGTCTACCACGTTTCTTTTTCATTTTAAATTCTCCTTCTTGAGGTACTTGCGTTCCTACTGTTTCTTCTGACATAATATAATATAATAATTAATAATTAAGTTGGAGTAAAATCATCTGGTGAAAATCCCATTTGACCTGCTCCACCTCCTGCTTCAAAGTCTATTGGAGCACTATCATTAGTTCTTTGTGCTATCATTTTACTTTGTTGTGTTCCTTGTATTCTTGTTCTTTTGTCTTTTCTTTCTTCAATCTCTTGTTCTTTTGCTGTATCATTTTCAACATCCATGCTTTTTAATTGCATGTCATATTGAAATCTTTGCTGTGCCATTTGCATATCGTGATTAAGTTGAATTTGCATTTTTTGTATTTGCAACTCCATTTCCACTTTCTTTAATTGAGCTTGAGTTTCTACTAACGCTTGTTGTTTTTGAACTTCAGCCATAGCTGCTTTTTCCGCAGCTTCTGCACTTGCTTGAGCTTGAGCTTGTATCATTCGCTCTTGATTAGCTTGATCTTGCTCGGCTTTCTTTCTTCTTCTATATTTTAAGAATTGATTTGCTAAGGTAAGATTTTTAACTTCTCTAATGTCAATAGCGTCTTCTAAATATATTTGATTTTCTTTTAATGCAATTTGAATGTTTTGTTCAAGTTGAGCTTTTTCTTCTTCGTCTGGTTCTAAGTTTATAAATATACCAAAATCATGTATATTTAATTCTGCTAATTCGTCTAAGGTTCCAACATTGTATTGAGATATACTATTTTCTAATGCTGCTCTTGTCGTAGGATACATTAGTGAATCTGCAACTCTCATTGAAATGTTTTCACACATTCTTAATGTTATATATAAACTAGCTTCTAATATGTGTCTAGTAGCTGTATTAGAGTTCGCTGCAGCTAATTTTTGAATACCTACTAATGAATCTTTGTCTGGCATACTACCATCACGCGCCTCGTTTAATCCCGTCACATCTCTGATCATTTGAAGATAGTATTGATATGTTTGTATCAGTGATTGTATTTTGGCTTGTCCAGCTGAAGATTGTAACTCTTGTATAGGAACTTTACCTCTATTAGCATCTCCGTCCTGCGTCAATGATCTACCTACTACACTACCCGTTTGAAAGTACATATTTAAAGCTTCACGAGGATTGTAATTTGTTCCATTACCTAGATCTACTTCTGCTAGTCCATCAACATCTAAATACACACCATCAGGAACCATTCTAGATAATACTTGTTGTAACTTTAAATGAGTGATTTGAACCATATCAGCAAAACCTGTTACTCTATTTACTAAAGAATTTATTCTTCCCTTGTACATTCTAGGAGCACAAATAGCATAATTCATGTTTACCTTTACTGTATCAGCAACTGGACGAGTCATATTTTCAGCCATCTCCCATTTTAACATCTGAGGATGTCCTAATATTTTTGCTCCTGAGTAAAGTACTTCTATAGCTCTAGATAGTTTGCCATATCCTAATTCATTTTCAGGTGGATTAAATGCATCACTTTTTTCTAATACTTTTTCTAATCCGTAATCGTTTTCTTTTATTTTAAATACTTGATTAGTATAAGTTTTGTATTCAAAAAATAAAACTTGTATTATATTATCATCTTGCCTACCATTCCAATTACGTAGATAATTTTGATTACCAGGATATCTTTCTATTTCTTCTAATTCTGCTGCGGTAAGTTCAGGGAATTGTTTTTTAAGATCTGCTAAACTTATTCCTTTTACTTCTCCAACATACCAGATATCTTCAAAGTTAGGATCTTCTGTGTAAGACCAAACTAAAGTTGCGGGATCAACATAATCAACAACAACTCCTTCAGATTGATTCCATGTTGTTTTACAAGCACCAATACCAATTTCTACTAAATCCTTATTAAACCTAGCTCTTGTTAAATCATACTTATTTTTTTCTAAAACTTGACTTATAACCTCTTCTTCTGCAACTTCTACAGACTGTTTAAAATCCATTTGTAAGTGTACTGCTAGCTCCTCTTGATCTTGTGGAGCATTATCTCTGTCAGCAGAATTAAAAGCATTAACTCCTAATGTTTGTTCTACTTGAGTTAAAAAGTCTTTTGCATTTATATCGGTTAATAAACCTGTAGCGTATTCAGTTCTTTGTCTAGAGCAAACAGGATCTTGTGCAAATGCGTTTATGTCAAAATGTCTATCATTTATTCCATTAACAACAATATCTACAAATTTAGGAATAATAGGTACTGGTTTCCAATCTAAGTTTAAATAAGATAAATCTCCATCAATAGCTAATTCATCCTTATACTTTTGAACAGATTGTTCTCCTCTCGCATATAATCTAAGGTTATGAAAATTTTGGAAATTTTGGTGAAACCTATCTCTTCCTCTACCAGCCCAAAACCATTCTCCTTCAATTGCTCGACCTACTTGTAGCCCATATTCCCATGTAGCTTTTTCCATGTCTGGTACTACCTGATCTGGAAAAGAACTATTGCTATTTGTAAAAACCTTCATTTATTTTATTATTTTTGAAATATATCCACTATTATCATATGTCTTCATACCTAATTGTATTGGAGTAATTTGTTTGTCTCGTACTGGTTTGTATTTATTTTTATTACAAGCCATTATAGCTAATCCTGAACTTATAGATGGATCATGTTTAGTTCTGCTGCTGATATTAAATCTTCCCCAATCTTCTAATGTTCTTTGAAAATACATGTTGCCATGACTACCATCTTCCATCAATCCTACGTGAGTTTCTATATAAGATTCTATTGCTGCTGCGTGAGCTTGTTTAATGTCTTCACTTGAATTAGGTATACCACCTATTTCTTTTTCTGTTACAGATAATTTATTCCAAACTTTATCAGGTCTATTTATACTAAAACCTCTGTATCCTCTTCGTCTTAAATAGTATAAAAATCTTGGTTTATTATTCTCTGCTAGTATAGGCATTCCGTAAAAAACCATCGCCATTAAAATGTCTTCAAAGAATATTTCAGCCGTTTGAGGTCTAGAAATATATTCTAAAAAAAACTGATTAGGTGGAACATCTGCCATGCAGAATTTAGTTAAACCATGACAGGATCCATTAGATCCTCTTCCATCTACTGTACCAGAAATGTCATAACTATCTAGTCCAAACGCTCCAGCAAATTCATTAGCCGGAAATTTAATACCATTTTTTACAACCAATCGGTTTTGCATACTAACTGGTGGAATCCAAGATACAAAAAATCTTCCATTTGCATTAGGCATAAAATCTACTACTGTGTCTTTTATACCTTCTCTCCACATGAAACTCCCTTGCGTTACGTTTGCTCTGTTATTATATTCTTCATTAAAATCTATTTGTTGGTATATCTTAACAAGATTAAATAAAGAGTCTTTTGTTTCGTCCCTAAATGCGTGTTGTTCAGTTCTAGGAAATTGTCTGTAAAACTCATTTAAAGAATCATGATCACTTTTTAATCCTTCTGCTTCATTCTCCCAATGTTCTATTACACCAACTTCAATATAATTTTCATCTATTCCTAAGACTGGTTCTGATGGAGTGTCAAACACTGGATAACCATATCTATCTATAAATCCTTCGTAGTTCCATTCCATTGGTATAAACAATGAATATAAACCTTCTTTAGTTTGACCGTTTCTATTTCTTTCTAAACAATTAGAACCTGTATATATATCTTTAAAGTTTTGACCACCTTTATCTAAAGCGTTTGAAGTAGATCCCATCATACATTTACCTACAATCCTACTACCTAATCTTAAACAAGTTTTAGTTACCTTCCAGTTGTTTTTTATATTATCAGGTCTCTCCCATTTACCACTTTCATCATGTCCTAATAGTTTAAGTTTTTCACCATCATAACTATTATCACCTGTATTCTTCCAATCTATAGTGGTATCTAATCCATCTAGTTCTCTAAGTTCTTCGTTTGCCTCAATCTTTCTACGTGTAAGTTTTGATGCTGGTACTCTATAGGCAAGTTCGGTTTTAGGACGATCCATACCATCTTGGATGGGTTTGAAGAAAAACGGATAGTTAATCGAGATTGGTACAACTTTATCCGTGAACATCTTTTTAGCATCTGCACCTGTTTTGGATAATATACCATATCTTGAATCACTGGAGATTGTTGCTTGATTAACAAGTTCTGCGGAACACATAAAGGAAAATCCAGATCGCCTATTTTTAAGATAACACATTCCATAGGCCCGAGTATCCGCTTTACAGGCTTCCCAAAAAATAAAGAACAATCGGTTGGCTTCTCTATAATCTGGAGCTCCAACATCGATTTTTGACCATTGCAAGTACATGTAATGAGTACCAGTGATATAAGTAGGTTTACCATTATTATAAAACCAAAACCCTTCATCTCTTCTTTTAAATTCTTCATCTATATAATCCCACCATTCTTCTCTAAAGTCCATGGGATATTTTTCCCAATCAAACCTACTCTTAATCTTTTTTAATTCTTTCGGGTATTCGAACTGTTCCCAGTATTGTCCCTTTTCATCTTCGCTTCGTTTAAACGGTTCATGTTCTGCTGGTAAAGCAATGCGGAGATTTTGTATATTAATGATCTGTCCAATTTTTCCAGTTTTACTTATTACAATAAAATCATAATCTTTGTTGTACCCATACTTCCATTTTTTTAACCTATTCTGTTTAGATAGTATCTTTGGATTAACCACATCTTTTATTTCCGACCAAAGGGTTTGTTGATATATCATTTGCTTCTCCCTTCTGCGAAACCTCTAAAATCTCTTTGTGGTTTTTCTTCTTCTTTAGGTTTACCACTAAGTAGCGTTTCTTCTTCTTCTATTCTAGATAGTATTTCAAAAGCATCAAATATCGCAAGTTTCTTTGTCGCAGCTGCGTTCTTTAGTCGGTCCGCAGTCACATCCTCGCCCGTGTCTACAATCGGCTCCTTCGCTACTTTTATTAACTCTTGCACTGCTAACTGTCCCGCTGTTATTATGCTTTTCTTCGTTTTCTTTATGTCCATGTTTTATTAAAATATCTTTTGATTTCATACAATATAATAATTCACCATCAATGAGAAACTCAAATTGACGCTTTTTCTTGAATGATATTTTATCTCCTACTTTAATTCCTAAGTAGTTTAAACTTTTGTTGTCATACTTTAAAATTCCTTCTCTATAGTTTTCAGTAGGAGTTACAAAGCATATATCGTAAATAGTATTCCACTTACCATCTCTTTTATACAAATAGATTTGATCAGAAGAAACTAGGTATTCATTGTTTTTAAAAAAAGCTCTACTATTTTTTTCTTTGCCTTTTATATCGTAGTATCTTCTAAAAATGTTATGATGAATTACTACTATATCTCCTTTTTTTATAGGAGTAAAATTATTTCTAGGAACTTCTATTACTTTAGCTAACTTATTTACGTATTTAAAACTTTCTATCTTTGTATTTAATATTAAAGTTTTATCACCTACTTTTGTTTCATTAGCATATCTTCCACCTATTGGTTTTACTATAAAATCATATAAACTATTCACTATACTCTAAATCAAATTCAACAGCTATAGCCATGTTAGAATTAAACTTTTTCCACGGCAACACTTCATCCTGTTTTTTTATATAAATCATATATTCCCCTTGTTCAGGTTCTATTATATCAGATATAACATGTCCACCGTATACTTGTTGACCTATAGAATAATGCATTGCTTCGTTTTTATAATCAGAACCAATACTTATCTTTCTTATAACACTAGACATTATACTTTACTTAACTCTGGTTCTTTTTCTATTTCTGTATATTCACCTGTTTTTAAGTCTATGTTTACAGATCCATATTCTACTTCAAGCTCTTTTTTAAAATTTTCAACCTCTTCATTTATGCCAGCTAGCTTATGCAATAGTGCGTGTTTACTTGCTTCTAAATAACCTACTTCATTTAATACTTTATCTATCTGCCCTTGTTGGTTTCTTATTTGATTTAATTGTTCTTCTTTAATTTTTTTCATTTAATTTTATTTAATTATTTTTCTTTTTCTTCTCCAGGTTTTCCTGGTTTACTTCCTTTTGGTCCTTCTAAAACTGGAACATCTTCGATAGGTATTTCTATCTCTTTTATAGGATCACCTAATATTTCATCAATTTCCTTTTCTAATTCTCCTTTTGGATTTTCTGACAAGTATTCAACGCTTTGATCTTTAATTAGTTTCACACTTTCATCTTCTGCAGGTATGATACCGTTAGCTTGTAACCTGTTTAATGTCTTTATATGCTTATCTAATTTTACTAAGTTTGATTCTAAAGGAATTCTGCTAGTCATTAACCCTGAAGTTATTGCTTTTAAATTTTCAATAGCTTGATCTCTTCTTATTTGTTTTTCTTCCGAACTAGTTTCTATAGTTTGAAATCGTTTGTAAGGAGCTAATTCTCTTATTATACTACTTCTCTTAACTTTAATCTGTCCTTGACCTTTACGCTTATCTAAATCACGTAATAAATCATCTACTCTAGTAGTGGTAGTTATTGTATCGTATTTAGGATTTTCAACTAATTCAATAGCCGCATCAATACTGTAAAATCTTTCTTCTTTTTCCATCTTAACTAAAATCTTTTTCAAATGTTCCGTAAAAATATGTACCATCGCATACAAGTGTAAACATATCAATTTCGCCAGCTCCTGTACTTAGAACTGGAGCTACACCACCAGGCCATTTAAATTGAGCTGGATTAAATACAGGTATAAAAGGTCCACCAGGTGCTGTTGGAGATTGTTCTAAAATTAAGGTATATACTCCGGCTTTAACACCAGCTTGTGTTCCATCAGGTCCTAACACAACTATTCCTGGTCCTGACTCTAAAGTAAGTTTTACCACATTTCCCTCATCAAAAGATAGATCATAGTTAGGGGCTAGTATTCCTCCTTGATCATCGTAGTTAAAAGCTACTAATCCTTCAAACTGAGTATATTGAGCTGATATGTTAAGTTCTGCCTTTAGATCTAGTTTACTTTCTCCTCCCAGACCACCACCACTAGCTCCTACAAGTACCACATCGTTTGTTGCTGGTGCTATATCAGTGCCTCCAAAACCTATTTCAAAAGCGCCAACAGCGATAGTGTTTGTAGTGTTCACTCCTATAATCATTGACCCAATAGATCCAGCTGTAGTAGTAGTATTTCCACCAACTGCAATACAATGTGAAGCTTCTCCAGGTCCAGGACCAACTCCAACAATTGAAAAATCACCTAATGTGCAATTGTTGTTACCATATATAGTATTAAAATAACCAATAGAAGTATTATCATCTCCCAATATATCTACAAAATACCCCATATGAGTATTATAAGATCCTTCAATAGTAGTTCTATTTCCTACAGAAGTATTATTTGTTGCTGCAAAAGTCGCTGGTGTAGGAGTTCTAATTTCAGAATCATGACCAATTAAAACGTCTTCACTGCTAGTATAATCACCACCAAGTGTTATACTAGAGTTTGATCCTATTATTATATTGTTTGGTGCAGCACTTACTGAATCACTACCAATTACTATTGTTCTTGCTGGAGGAATAGTTACTGGAGGAGCTGGCAATGGGGGAGTCTGTATATATGAAATACTAGCTGAATTATACCCAACTGTTATACTATAATCACCTTGTGAAGCTGCTTGCCATCCCATAGCGGTAATTCCATCTTCACTAAATAAATCAATTGATTGTGCTGTATTAGAACCTACTTCAAAACCAACTAAAGTATTTGCAGCACCATCGTAAAGAGTAAATCCAGAGTTGTGACCTAACGCAGTATTGCTATTACCACCATCTACATCTTCTAAAGATCTTCCACCTATGGCTGTATTGAAATTACCTAAATCAGTGGGAAAACCACTTGGAGTCCAATCACCTTGATTAGATCCTAAAGCATTGTAACCTATTGCTACGTTCTCATCAGCAGATAGTATTCCAGGTAATGCACTACCGTTTAAACTTTGAGAATTTTCTCCAATGGCTATTTGCTGTCCTGTAGCAAGTGTTCCAACTTCTGTTATACCACCTAAAGCACCATTTCCTATCGCAATGGAAGCACCTAATTTTTGTCCTGAGGCTGGATTAAGACTAGCTAACGTTTCAAACCCTATCGCTACATTTCCATTACCAGCATTAATTATATTAGTTCCTAGTAATGTTTGAGGACCACCTAAAGCTATGCTACCTGTACTAGCTTCATATCTTGCAGGCATTTGCAAAGGTTGTATTTTATAGTTGACTCCACCTACATCAGTAGTAAAACCAACAACTCCTTCAAAGTTATTTATATCTGCTTCAGCTGTAAAATCTGAAAATTTTATATTTGGCATCGTTTTATTTTTATTTTTATTCTTGTTCTAACACAACTCCGTTTTGGTCTTCTATAAACACTACAGCAGGACCTGTATATGGAGAGTTCTCTGCTATAATACCATCAGTAAATGGAGGAGGAGGAGGAATAACTGTTGTTTTCTTTATTCTTCTATTTATAGGAATTGAATTACCAGTACTAATCCACATAACTTAAAATAATGCTACTATTTCACCTTCTAAATCTACTGCACTAGGAGATCCTACAGCTACAGCACTTACAACTTGTGTTACAAGAACTGGACACCAAGATCCACCAGGTATACCAGCGAAAGTTATTTCTTCTCCGCTTTCCATTATTACTGTTAAAGTCACTAAATCCAAACCAATGTATAAAGCAGCTCCTCTAGCTGGATGTAAAGTGTTTGGTATATCAACCCCAAAACCTAATCCACCTGGACCAGCAATATCTAAAGCGTCATGTGCTAAAACCCTTGGGTTAGCGGCAAACGTTCCTTCTACCGTTCTTCGTGGTGAATATATATTATCATTTACCATTTTAAATTATTTTATGTAATTGTTTTTCCTATTTTTTTTATAATCATTAATACACCGATCAATATTAATCCAATGTATAAAAATTCTCTATATTTCTCCCACCAAGATAATTCTCGAAAAACTGCTTTTTCTATTGGAACTAATTTTTCCATATACACAGTATCTCCTTTGCATTCTACATAGTGATGAATTTCTTTTGTTAAAGTATCGTGAAAATACTTTAGTATAACTCGCTCGTTGTTTATTACCGTAGTAGTATCATGAAACTCTAGTACCGTAGTAGTATCATGAACATATTTTTCTACCATAATAGTGTCTCTAACTATTAGAGTGTCTTGCTCTGTTAAGTTAGGGTATCTAGTTAAAAGTCTGTTTAGTCTCTTTTGAGGAGAACAACCTACAATTAGACAAATTAATATTATTTTGACAAAAACTTGCCTAATACTTTTTCTAACCATGCTTTTGTTTGAGTTCCTTTAAACAAAAATAATGCTAATGAAACTGCTAGAATTGTTAAAAACGAAGTTAACCCTTCATCTTGCCAAAAATACATATATACATTTATACCTAATATTATTAATCCAATTATATTAGCTATAATATTCTTTGTAGAATCTTTCATTTCATTGGTATCTCTTTAACCCATTTTGCTCCCGGAAAAATATAATCATGACCTGGGAACATAACCTTTCTATGTCCCCTGTCATCAATACCTAATACCTTAAAGTCAACATCTTTCATGCAAATCTTGCTTCCAGAAATAACATTAAAAGGTTTGTTTACGTCAGGACTATTTCTTTTATATCCTTCTTTAGAGAATTTCATTTTACTTGGAAGCTTGAAACTCTTGGTATTTTTTAGCTGCGTTGAAATCTGATTCTTGTGCACTAGAAAAATTACCTTGCTTTTCTGCTTTAAACATCTTTTTGCCAGTTCCTTTAGATTCATATCCATGAACAGTAATTCCTTTTTGATTTTTAAAACTTCCTATGCTTTTAAAGTCAGAGTCATGTCCAGTACCTTTTTGCTTAACGGCACCATCAAAGTTTCCACTCTTCATTTCGTCCATTGCAGTTCCTCTGTATCTTAACCAGTCACTTTCTTGTGTTGGTGCTGAATGAGGAAACATATCCCCCATTTTTCTGTGCACAGGTAATTTACCCATAGCTCCTCTATCTTGGTATAATCCTGCACCTTTCATTTTTTTTGCCATAATTTTTATGTTATCGGTTTTTCTTTTTTATATGCCTCGGACTCCCAAGGTAACTTTTTATTTCCTTCATCTAGTGAAGATCTTAAATATTTTTTTCCTTTCCAGTAAATGTATTTATCATCATAAGCAAGATCACCACGTTTCATTTGATCTACGTGAACCATCTCATGACTTAATGTATTAGCTACTTGAGCTGGATCACAAAGGTTTTTATTCAAAACAACATTCCCACTTTGAGTAGTAACTCCATTAATTCCTTCTCCGCCATCGTCACCTAGTCTATATACAGATGTCCAATCAACGGGATAAGGGGATTTAAGTTTAAAACTCATTTTTTTCCTATTAAGTTATCTACTACTCTATTACTAAATTTATTTAATTGTTCTTGTCGTTTTTTACATCCACAATCTTTTCCAGTTTTTCTCATCATAGCTTCTGTCATTTGATGAATTCCACTAGCTTTCATTACGTGATGTACTTTGTCTCCCAAGTTTCTCATTTTGTTTTATTTGAATGCGTCTAAAAATTTACATGCCGCTAATCCAAATCCCATACCCGCATATAGTGGGTGTGCTTCAACAAATAACACTAAACCTATTGTACCTGCCATAGCAGCATGAAATAATGGTGATTTAACTGCTTCTTTAATTTTATCCATAATTAACTGTTTGCGTGGTAAGCTCCTAAAATGCTTTCACAATGTTCTTTGCTTTTACATTTCTTCCAAATACCACCTTTTTTATTATTAAGAATTACCCATTCTCCTCCTCTTTTAACTACACATCCTTTACCACCTTCACCTTTTGAGCAACCTTTTCCCTCTTGTTTAAAAGGGTTATCTCTCATATAAGCCATAATATATTTATTTCATGTGTTTTAAAATAGGATGTCTTCTGAACCTACTCATGTGATCATCATGTGCGTCTTTTTTGAGAGCGTGCGCATGATCAAAATCATTTTTAGCAGCAGCCATCTTCCCGTGAGCAGCTTCATATCTACCATCTATTCTCAATTTTCTTTCATGAGAATAATCGTCTTTTGCTGCTTCTTTATCCTCGTATTTATTCATTTTACCCATAAACTTGTTTTTATAAATCTTTGTATTCTTCTGTCGCATCGAATGATGGACATGCTTTATTAGCAAAATCCTTATGTGAGTGGATAACCGCTCCAGGATACATTGCTTTTAATGTACGAAGAACGCATAGTAATGCTTCTTCTTGTTCAAATGTTCTTGTGTCTGCCGGTGTTTTGCCATCTTTTTCTACGCCACCCGCGTAGCATATTCCTATTGAATTTCTATTGTACCCTTTACAATGAGCACCCATTTTAGCAATATCTCTACCTTTATGGATTTTACCATAAATATCTATATAAAAATGATAACCTATATCACTCCATCCTCTACCTTCAACGTGCCATTTCCTTATGGTATCAACCGATACATCTTGGCCTTCTCTAGTAGCAGAACAATGTACAATAAGTTTATTTATCTGTCTCATCTTGTCCTTTTCTTAATAGATACCACTTATGCATGGTGTATCCTAATGTTGCACCTAACACTATTATTTTTAATGTAGGTTCTAACCAGTCACAGCAGCTTACTGTCAACGCGCTTATGTTTAAACAGTAAAGTTTTAGATCAGGCAAACTCATTACCTGTTAGCTCTTAACACAGCATTACCCTTGTAAGTCTGTGGCTTGATTCTAAATGCTGGTTTTACAACTGTAGATTTAGTTGCACCCATTGTTTTTGTAGAATTGTCTACACCCGGCATAGCTCTTTTAACTCCTGCTGGTCTTTGATTGTTATTGTATCCTGTTGGCATAATATTATTTTTATTTGTATGGATTTATTCCATGTGCTTTAAAAGTAGAATCCACTTTTGCTCTATGAGCATCATCATCAATTCCATATCTATTTGATGTTATATTAGCTGCTTTCATAACATGGTGAACCCCATGCCCAGCATCAATTGCTTTTGATGTTGATTTTGGGAACGTAACCGTATTAGGATCTATACCTGATTTCTTGAAACGTACACTAGCAGAATCTGACTGTGGTTTCCAGTAAGGATTTCTACCGCCACCGTGCATAGTTACAGCTACACTATCTGCCCAATCAGGTTTTTGAGCTAAAGGATGAGTATCCATTTGATTGTGATATTTTTGTTTATCAAAACGCACTCCTTGCGCTAAAGGGTAAGTACCCATTTGATTACCCATTCCATACCCTGTCATATCATTTTGAGCTTCCATACCAGCAACACCCATAGGGTTAGCTATTGGTGGTGGAGTTTGTGGGTAGTATGTACCTGTCTGTAAGTGAGCAGGTACATTAGGTACATTTCCTTGTGGAATTATACTTGTACCCATTTGTTTTAAACTTTTATCTTTCATTATCTTGTTTTATCTCTATTAGTATTTAATATAGCATTTGCTAATACTTTATCAGAATAACTTTTTCGATGAAAGATCTTATTGCTACGTTCTGTAGTAGGTATGTCTTCCTCACCTAATATTATTCTATATATTCTACTTATAAGTTGCTTGCATTTAAATGATACTTTATAAATATGGTATTTTTGAGTTGTTCTATTTCTCTTCCTCCATACTACAATCCATCCTTCTTTTAGTAATCTGTTCCATCTTCTATTATCCCAACTGTAACTTAATATACCAGTTTTAAAATCTTGTTTAGTAAATAAGTCTATAGCATCTAAATAGATTAATAGCTCTAGGTCTGATTCTTTAAGATCACACGTTTTAGCTGCCCATTTACGTATAATACGATAATGTTTTAATAAATGCAACTCTTTAAGATCATGAGAGGTTAGTTTTCTCATAAAACTATAATTACATCTGATTCTTTTATTACTGTATATGTATCGTCTTTTATTTCAATAATATCTCCTGCAAACTTATCGTAGTATATATGGTCTCCAGTTTCTACTCCATTGACTTCTGTTCCGATACTTTGTATCTCAGCTTCTCTGTATCTTACGTCTTCTCTATCTTTTTCACCAAGTAGTAAGCCGCTAGTTGTTTTCTTACGGGTTTCTTTCTTGGGAATTATTACTATATATTTACCTACTGCTTTCATGCTCTTAAATTATTAATTACACAATCAGTAGATAATATAGTAGTAGCCACAGAAGCCGCATTATTCAAAGCGCTTTTGGTAACTAGTAAAGGATCAATTATCCCGGACTTTACCATACTTACTTTTTTACCTGTAACCACATCCAATCCTTCACCCTCTTCCATTATACTTGGTAGAGTTGTGATACCAGCGTTATTTAATATAGTTTTAAATGGGGCTTTAATTGCTTCTGCTAACACAGCTTCTCCCTCGTTTTCAAGGTCCAATACTGCAATTGCATTCATTAAAGCTATACCACCGCCAGGAACTATACCTTCTTTAATTGCGGCTTTTGTAGCACATATAGCATCTTCTACTCTATCTTTCTTTTCTTTCAACTCCACTTCAGAATTTGCACCAACTTTTACAATGGCTATTTTAGATAATAACCGTGCTAGTCGTTTTTCATGTTTAATCTTTAAGTTAGGATTTTTAGTTCCTTTTACTTTTGATTTTAATTCTTTAATAAGAGCTTTAACTTCGTTAGATTCTGTTGATACTTGTATAAGTGTTTCTGACCTTGTACTAACCGCTTTATCACAACTTCCTAAACAGTGTTCGTCTATAAGATCCATGTCGTCACCTAAATCTTCATTGATGAGAGTAGCTCCTGTAAGTAAACACAAATCATCTAATGTATCTTTTTTGTTTAACCCATATATAGGTGCGTCAATGATGTTTACTTTTAAATTACCTTTTACCTTATTCATAGCCAGCGCTGTCATTACTTGAGGATCAGCATCGGCAATTATCAACAATGAACTTTCACTAGAAGGTTGCATTACGTGCTTTAACACATGCTCTATTTTTCTTATACTTTCTAATCTACTTTCAATTATCAACACTTTAGGATTTTCTAATTCTACCGTGTCGTTTATCTTGTTGGTAACAAAATGTGAATTTTGAAAACCAGCTTCATACTGTACACCTTCAATTGACTCCATTTCTGTCGAAGGTTCATCATGTGTCTCCATCATTACTATTCCCGTTAGGTCCACTGCTTTAAAAGCGTCACTAATTATTTTACCTAACTCTGAATCATTATTGGCTGATATAGTAGCTACTTGGTTTATTTTATCTTCATCTACTTTGGATGAAATCTTCTCAAGGTACGACACTACTTTAGTAACAGCCAAATTAATACCATCTTTTATTTCTCGCGAATTTCCCGATTTTATCGCCTCATATGCCTCTTGTAATATGGCGTGCGCTAAAACCGTAGCAGTCGTTGTTCCGTCACCAGCTTCTTTTACTGTTTGACGAGCTGCTTCTTTTAAAAGCTTTGCACCCATATTTTCCACTGGGTCTAGTAGTATAACTGAATTCGCTACAGTTACACCATCTTTAGTTATTTGAGGATTTCCTTTGCCATCTTCTAGTATGACACACTTGCCGCTAGCCCCTAATGTAGAGCTAACAGCTTTAGTGAGTTTATCTATTCCTTCAAATATTTTATTCTTAGCATCATCCCCAAAGTTGAGGTGCTTTACTATCGTTTCATTCATTTGATTAAATTAAATTAAATTGGTTGTTATTTAAATGTTTTAACTACTTTTGGTCCTTTTAAAAATTCTAACTTTTTAGAATAATGTTCTATAGATCCATTGATTGCTGCTTCCGCTCCATCCAATGTTTCTCTTCTAGTAACATCCACCCACAAGTCTTCCTCGTCTGGGTGTTTATATTCTGTTTGGTAAAATCCGTTGGGAAGTTGCACAATCCTCCAATTTTTCTTTTCTGCAACATGGTTCCAAAGGTTAATCATCTCTTGATCAGGGTGAGAAGGCTTATTTGAGGTATGCCATTCTCGGGTGTATAAAAACGTCATTGTGTTTGGTTTTAGTTAAACGTTGTTGTCGATGCTATTAACATCGTGGTTCTACGGTTTGTAGAATATTTTTAAGCAGGTGTCTCGTTACTTAGATATATAATAGTTCCAGCTAAAGTATAACTTCCAGCTTCAGAATCTTTATTAACAGTGAAGTTGTAATTAGAAAAAATATGTGAGGTATTTAATTCTCTTAACTGTACATCAAATAATGTAGGTAACCCAACCGTTCCTTGAGTAGGTCCAGGTCTTGCAGAACTTGAGCCAAGGTTGTCATTTTGAGTTACTTGACAGCTACCATGTATTCCTGCTAAACTAGCTGAGTTAGCTGCTTCTATTGGTAAGTTCTTAATATACGTATCCCCATTAAATACAATTGGTAATTCAGCTGTTCCCCACTGTAAATAAAACTCCATCATAACATACTGTCCTATTTGTATGTATTCACACAAAGAAACACTTGGAGCAAATGACGATGCTCCTACAGCTCCTAATTCTAGACCTGCATATGACACTCTTGTATTCCAATCAGCATTTATAGTTATAGTACCTGTACCACTATTTACAGTTGTAACACCTGTTCCTCCAGTTATACCTAATGTGCTACTCAGCCCAGAAGCTACAGAGTCAGATCCACTATCAGCTTGTACCGTTTTAAATACATCTGCTGTGTTTGTAATTTCAAGTTGTAAAGGAGAACACGATGCTTCTGTTGATATGCCAGCTCCAGAAATAATATCCAATGTATCTCCACAATCAACTAAGCAATCACCAGTGTCTCCACTGACTGTCCAGGTACAATCTCCGCCTGCTTGAGTGGCTGCGTTTATAGTAACATTGCTACCAGCTACAGATATATCATCAATATTAGTACCAGCTACAAATGTTAGTGTTGAGGCACTTCCGTCACTACCTGTTAATGTTACATCAGCATTAGATACGTTAGCGGTTGCCCCTAGTGTGTATGTAGTACCTTCTATAGTCACCGTGTATGGATCAAAACCAGCTGTATCAGCAGCAGTTACAGTAATACCACCACTTCCTAAGAACTTAGTAACCTCTCCTGTTTCAACTAAGAATGAATTGGCCGCTGCGTCTTCTAATAACCAACCTAAATAACTAGGAGAACCACCTCCACCGCCACCAGCAGCTGTAAATTGAATCTCAGTGTCTGATACCCTGTTTATAATTAGGTTAGCATTTGTAGAAACTAGTTCTACATCATCATTCCCACTAGGTCCAGTCAGTCTAATCTTAGCTGGAGAGCCAGCAGGAGCTAATAAATCATAAACTGGATCGATATGAGTGGAATCTACTACTATTTGGTTATTTAATGAGTCAAAAGAGACAGTGGCATCACCTGTACCCACCATCTTTACCGTCTTAATTACTCCAGTTAGGTTGTCTTCTAGGTTCCAAAACCCTTCAGTAGCATTACCTTGAGGGTAAAAGTCATATGTAGTATCTATTAGCGTCTTTATTCCCGATAATGAGCTTTGCTTTGTCTTGTTCTGCTCTTGAGAGTCACTAATTACCACTAAATCTCCTAATACTGGGCTATCTTTCTTTGGATAAGTGTATATTATTGCCATTTTTTGTCTTATTTTTAAAATCTTTACTTTATCGTTGTCCGATAACCTAGTTATTCACATGTATTCTTATTATTTTACATTGCTCAACTGTGACAATAGCCCCTTACTCAGTATATTTAGGCCTTATGTCATACTTTTTAAAAAAAATATAAGATATAGGGAAGTACCGTGTATTACTTCAAAATTTTATTGTGTTTTGTATATAAAAAACGCATTTTTATTGCCCAGTCCCCCCTTTAACCTCAACGTTGGCCCCCATATATCGACCTTTTTGCGGGCCCACTAGTGTATTGTTTAGTCTTTTTGCATACTCGTTACGATGTCTACAAGATAATATAATCGTAAAACAAATGAGATAATAAATAATAAATAACAAACTACAAACTTAAAACGATTAACAAAAGATAATAATAATATAAATAATAAAATAAATAATATGAAAACTGTAATTAAAAAACGATTTGTGATCGCTAACTCACTACTTGGTAAAGGTTTAACTATTCAATTCACGAATAATAAAGGTGTAACGTATAAGTACGATCACGACAAAGTGTTTGCAATGAATCAAGAATTGCTACTTAAAATGAACTGCTTCATTAAGTATGGTAACTATACGAATAGTAATAAACTACCGAGCTGGGCTAAGTAAGCTCAGTTCACATACTGAACACGAACAAGGTAAGATAATATAAATATAATAATTAATACTTAAATCTATGATGACTTTAATACTTGGAATATTCGTTACAATTTTAGCCGCATGTGTACTAGCTCTTATCAGCTGCATATTAGCTGGTGCAATCCTTCACTGGTTAGGCGTCTAAGCTTTGAGGTAACCAATCCCACATAACAAACCAACCCTGCTAGCTCCGGTTAGCGGGGAATTGTAGGTATGAAAAATACAAATAACAATAAAACAAGGTTCGGACTAACAGGTTGTATGCTAGTTGTCTTCACAACCTTAAAGCTAACTGGTCTAATCGACTGGTCATGGGTATGGATAACATCTCCATTCTGGATCTCTGCTAGCATTAACATATGCTTATGGTTAACTCTTAATTTAATAATTAAACTTAAAAGAAAATAATATGAATACTTTCAACCTCAACGATCTACGCAACGACGTAGACAACGCTATCAGAGAGATCATGTGTGGAACATTCTACCACTTCGAATCTCAAGACGACCTCAACGATTTAATGGATTTCCTTGTCAAAGCTTTGATCGGTTCTGTTGAGTTCCGACTACTACACGATTACCCTTTGTGTCGTGTGCGCTTCGTCTCTCCAGATCAAGACACATCTCTTATTCTAACTCTATCTTAAATGCAAACTAAACACGATTGAGTAAAGATAATATAAACGTAACTAAAACAAATAATATGAAAACATTTAGCATTGACAAATTAAGAAGCGACACAGCTTACTACTTTACAACGTATCAATACTGTTCGCACTCACTAACGTCTGAGCAATTCGATGAAGTAATCAACTTCATGATCGAAGCATTAATAGGTGATGTAGCTTACAAGTTCTTATCTCAGCGTAAAAGTAGATGGAGTATTCATTTCGAATATGTATTTAGAAGAGGTAATATTTCTTCTCAACCTTACGAAGTGTTAGTTGATACAGGTAATAATGAAGTAAAACTATTATAACCTCAACACTTAAAAGCCCAGTTAGTTCTCACTGTTCACTGGTTTATCAAATATGAATTTATGTAGCACAAGCTTAAAACTATGACAATAGCCTGTTATTCCCTATACTTATAACCCTTTTGTCACACTATTAATACTATAATATATTAATATATCTAGTAAGATATTGAGATATCAAGTGTAGTACTATACGCTGATTTTTAACTATTTAATAAATATACACTCTTATGAATAAAAATAACTACACAGAATTAACTAAGAAACAAGAACTAATGTTCGCTGGAATTATAGCGATTTTACTATGTACAATAATTATAGTAGACTACATAAATGTTTTTACAAACTAATCACGATAAAGCAAAGATAATATAAATATAAAATAAATAACTAATTATGAAAATAACAAATAAAATAACTAAACGAGATGTTTCAAAAGAATACTTAGGTCTAATGATGGGTTTAATCACTAATCAAGAATTTGAAGAAGTAACTTGTACTCGACCAACTAAATATTTCCATGGAATTAAAAGTAAATACACTAAATAAATAATATGAAAAAAATACTAATAACAATCGGTGCACTCGGTGTAATGTCGTTCACTACGAACCAAATACTACACACTTATCAACTTTCAGAAGCAATAAATAATATTCAAGATATGAAAGAATGGATGAAAGAAGATATTCATTGTGGTGTAATTGAAGAAGATTATGGTAAAGCTTATGTAGAATGGTTAAATGAAACTGAAGATTTACTAATCGATTTTTACATACTCAATACGAACAAGTAAAGATAATATAAACATGAAAACAAATTACATACAACGACCTTCAAATTATATGCCAATTGAAGAATTAAAAAAATGGATTAAAGAAAATAAACTAATAACTAATAAAAATAAATAATATGAATAACTTAACAACTAAAAGATTTGTGATTAGAAAATCACTAATAGGTAACGATGTAACAATTACATTTACTAACAAGAAAAACGAGACGTATACTTACGATCACGATGAGATTTACTCAACTCATCAAGAGAAATTTGAGTCAATGGCGTGTTTTCAAGAGTATGGCTCGTACACTAATTCAAATGCAGTACCTAAATTCTGCAGAGAAATGAGTGAGGTTGAAAAACCAGAGATTACTGAATAAGTAATCCACTATATATAAAGCTAAGATAGTGAGAAATGAAATTAGTCCTCTACGACGATAGAGTGAAATTAAATTCGATCTCGAGTGAGTTGTAATCATTCCTTAGCTCAACAAGCTGAGATAAATATAGAGAAATTGGTATTCGAGGAATAACTCGATGTAAAAGCCTAGGGAAGTATACTCTCGAGCGGGTTGTAACCGCTCCTCAGCTCTAAAAATTAACTAAATTAAAACTAAAATTATGCCTTATAAAAAGAATTATTCTCAAATGACTTGGTCAGAAGCGTTTGACAATCACAGAAAATATGTAAATCAAGCTGAACTTGAACAACAAGTAATAAATCACTTAGACAATTACTCAGGTAATCCAAAGTGGACTAAACTAACTAAAGCTCAACAAGACGATCACTATGAAATTTTAACTCAAATACTATGAAATTAACTAAAGAAGAATTAAATGTGCTAATGGTAGCACTAGATCACATGCAAGAGTATTTAGACGACTTAAGTCTAGAACCAATGAGTGAGATCTTTGACTTAGACAGTAAGTACAAAGCTTATGAATCACTTAGATGTAAACTAATTGGAGCATTTTCAGGTAGTGCTCCACAATTAAAAAAAAATAAAATGCGTAAACAAGAACAAGAATTACTAAATCAAATAATGAATAGACAAAGTAGTCAAAAAGTATTTTTAAACTTTGAGTACGAAGGTGCGTGGATTACTGACAGATTTTTAGACGAGACAGGTAGGTTTGAAGTAGAACCACTAGAGTACTATGGCGAAACCTATATAAATGCACTGAAATACAAACTTAATACGATACTAGAAAGATAATATAAACATGAATGACAAAATAACAACAATATCAACTAAAAACTTAGACGCTATGATTGCTGATGACTATATTAAATTAGCAATATTTAATAGAAAAGACTCACCTTATGGTTGGACTAAGCGAGATCTAAGACGATCACCTTACGGTGTAGACTTTCACGAGTTCGATGAACAGTACGTGAAATATCAGGTAAGCTTTGTATATTCTGTCTTTCCTGAAGAAGAAATTAACGAATTAATAACTAAAGTAAATAAATACTATGAAAAAAACAGTAAAAACAAGTAATTATATAAATAAGAAAATAGATTCTATGAAGATATTTTTTGGAATAGAATACACTGCGTTTCTAATATTCGCTATGTGCATGACTCTTATATTTTTATCACTATGGATTCCAGTAATGGTACATACAATAATTGAAGCTTTTAAACTAATAACATGAAAAAAACAATATTAATAGCACTAGTTCTATGTAGTTGTGTAAGTAAAAAAGAAATGTATTTTTCTAAAAATATAGAAAAAAATATAAAGAATATAGACACAATGAGAAACTGGATAGAACAAGATTATTTAAAAGGTAATTTAACTTTTAGTCAAGCAACTGATTACAACTTCTTATTAGGTAATATGAAATATTATATGAGTTTAAAAGCAAGTAAAATAGAAGATCGTGGCAAGAAGAAGAATGATTAAACTAAATAAAAAATGGAGTGATTATATAGATAAACACCCAAATAGTAAATGGTTAGTATGTGGAAGAGGTCCATCTATTAAAGATCTAGACTTAGATAAGTATAAAGATTACAAAATAATAGGAGTAAACGATATTGAAAACATACTAAAGCCAGACTATTTAGTAATAGTTGACTCTTTAATGTCTTTTCCACCAGCTAGAAAAGAAGTAATTAGAAATACTAAATGCGATGAGATATTTGTAAATAATGCTCAGTTTGGCAGACAACTATCAGATCAAGTATTTGACTCTAAAAGACTCATTGAAATCAAACTAGTAAATTGTAGGAAAGATAAAGATCTACAATCAGGTAAGATAGTTTTTAGTAATAACTCTACATTTGTAGCTTGTGATATAGCTAGAAGAATGGGTGGAATAGAAATAAATTTAATTGGTGTAGACTTTACAGGTCATAAATCACTAGACAACGAGAAACAATTAAAAAGAATTAATGAAGATTATGAATTATTAGTAAAAGCTTTTGATAAAAAAGAAATAAAATTATATAATTTATCTTCAAAAAGTAAAATAACAACAATACCATGGAAGAATTTGAAGTAGTAGTAGTCGATTTTGCTGCGGTGGGTAGTAAACAAGTAATAAAAAGTAAATTAACTTATGATGAAGCAACTCACTTAGCAGAAATTTTAAACCAAACTACACCAAGACCCTACAAGTATGTAATAAAAAGAAAAAATGACTGAACTAGAAAAAATAGAAAAGATAGCACAAGGTATCATGGCAGGATACTACGGTGAGAAGCAGAAATGTGGAACCGAGTATCAGAAATGGACTTATGCAGTGCTACAAGCAGACAAGATCTATCGAGGTGACTGGATAGTAAATAAAGAAACCAATGAACTAGGTCACGACTATGTTCAAGTAATACTAAAAGCATGAAAGATATTTATTGGAATAAAGAAACTATAGATCATTTTAGGTTTGCAAGTAATTATGGAACAGTGAATGAAATCCATAACATGGTCAAAGAATTTGTAGAAATAGACTGCGTACTTGAAGATGGAGAAACAGAAGAAGAATTAGTAATAGATTTAATGGATAAAATATATGAGTGATAATAAAGATAACTACTTTTTAGAAGAAAAAATTGCAAAACTAAGATGGTTGCAAGTAAAAGAATTAAAAAACAAATACCCAAATGATCAAGATTTTGGTCACGAAGTAGCTAAACTAATAATGAAAGATGAGTAAAAGTGATGACGCTTACATAAACAAAGCAATGATGAAAGTGAAAGGTGGAGATTTTTATAATTGGTACAAGAATTTACCTGGATACTTACAGGCAGCTTACAAAAGAGAATTAAATAAATTACAAACTAAATACGAACGCTAATAGATAATATATATATGAAAACGATAAAAACACACAAAGCCAACCGTAAAAAAGTAACAATAACTAAAACTATTAACGGTCAAATTGAAAAGAGAACTTATAAAGGAGTTACAATTAACAACGTACCTGAAGAGTATAACCACTGGTTTAACTATAAAGGTCTAAGCTTTATAATCTCATGAAAAAGAAATTAAAATACATTTGTCCACAGTGTCGATCTAAATTCGAGTCACCACAAGGTGTTACACCGTTTATTGTAGCATGGGACGATGGTCACTTCTGTACTCCACGATTAATTGGTGAAGAAGAAGTTAAAGACCTAAGCAAAAAAACTAAGTCTTTAAAAGAAGATGAGATATGGACAACGTATTATAACTAAACCAAGGGAGATTAACACTGAAACTCCACCGGTAAAAACCACGACTGCGATACTTGCAACAGGCGTTGTTGAAGAAGCAGAAAAACTGTGGGGCTGAGTGACGGCTCAGTTTGGAAAGCGAGGTCAGGTGATGGGCTAACTTCTAGGGAAACTAGGGTTTGAAAATCTTGAGTGATTACCATCAGACTGTTCTAGACATGAGAGGTTCGAATCCTCTCTCTCGTTCAAAAAGATTTACACGAGGTAGATCTATAAACTATAAAATATATAGTAATATGCAAAAACTAATCAAAGAATTGCAAAACCTATACTCATGGAATCAGTTCTATCAAAGTAGAACTATGAGGAAGGAAATGAAGACGTGCCAACTTCAAATCAATGGCAAAAAACAAGAAATTAACGAGTTTAAAATGGCTCAGAAAAAGAGAAGAGGAGGTAAGAAATGACTTGGACAGAACTAGCTCAACAGCCATATATTCAAAAGCGTAACAACTTAAAAGAAATTAAGAAAAACGCTAGAGAATTAATGATACATGTAGTAGCATCTATGTGTGACAACAGGTATATCTTATCACTGAGAAAAGACTCTAATGGAGAATTTAAGATGTCAGGTAATGGATATTCTCTTAGTAACTTCGGTTTTAAATCACCTGTCTACCAAATAGAGTGGGCAGCAGATGAAGGCAACTGGAGTGAGGTAATAGATATTATAAACAGTGGATACCAAAGAATTCACAAAATCAAAAGCAGATGATGAAAATGGATATAGGAACAGGTAGTGGGAGTAAGATCTTTCAACTAAACGATGAAGATATCGAGCTGATAGTCAGATTGTTACATCAAGAGAGTGATCACCATGTATATGAAAAAGATTTTGGTGAGACTTGGATTGGTTGGCAAGGTAGATACGACCACATACAAGATTTAATAATAGAATTAACTAAATGAAATTAAGTAAAAAAGATATAGATTTAATAGTAATCTTGTTAGAATACAAGCTTGATGATATAGTAGATCATTACTATGGAGACGGCTTAGGTTTTTTAGGTTACGACTTCTCAAAATATAACGAAGTAGAAAACTTAATAATAAAATTAACTGAACATGAGCGATAAAGAAGCATTACAAGAAATAGTATACATGGTAAATGACTATGTAAACAATAGAAATACTTTAATAAATATTGATGAGCAGAATTATGAGTTTATAAATAATTTAATAAGGTTTTTAGAAGAAAATGTAATACATTGCGCTATGGATAATAACTATAAATAAAGAATTATGACAGTAAGAGAACTAATAGAAGAATTAAGGTTAGCAGATCAAGACGCAACGGTAAGATTTGCATCTCAACCAAGTTGGCCTTTTGAATACTCTATATATGGAGTAGTACAAACTACGATTAAAGATCGTGAGGATAACAAACAAGAAATGGTCTACCTAGAAGAAGGTAGACAAGTAGGATATTTGCCTGCAGAGGCTAAAGAAGAATTAGGGTGGTGACATGGAGCAGATTAAAGTAACAATGAAGGAGATATACGATGCTATGAAACCTTCAGTAGAAAGAAATAAAAAGAAATACACCCGTAAAACCAAACAT
>Ga0208669_1000120_pt1 | contig 34475 bp, 46 predicted proteins | sample 21_taG_FD_184095 | JGI IMG/M metagenome (GOLD analysis project Ga0208669, IMG submission 184095) | Marine viral communities from the Subarctic Pacific Ocean - 21_ETSP_OMZ_AT15319 metaG (SPAdes) (version 2) | ecosystem: Environmental > Aquatic > Marine > Oceanic | place: Pacific Ocean | collected...
AAATAGAAGTGTTTGCATTTGATGTTAAGTCAGATTCAAAGTTAATTTACCAACCTTATTTTTCTTTTCAATCTTTAGGTGTTACACTTAATCCTTCTGCAACAAGTGGTAGTGGTGCTACATTAACAACAAGTGCTGCTTATTGGGATACTACAGGAAGTCAATCAGGTGGTGATTATCCAAGTTCTTTGCACGTTGGTACTACTATTAGGTATCATGGAGCAGAAATAGAAATTACTTCTGTTCAATCTACTACACAAGCTACTGGCACTATACTTGATTCTTTAGAACAAACATTAGATGTAAATGCTTTTAGAACAACAGATGGTTCTGCTGAAATTATTGTTACTCACGTTAAGCATGGGTTAGCAGTTAATGATGTTCTTGTTGTTTCTAAAGCTGCTGCTGTTGGCAATATATCTTCTAGTAATCTTAATGGTTCAAGAACAGTTACTTCTATTGTTGATGATAATCATTATACTTTTGATGCAGGTGGTTCTGCAAATGCAAGTGTAGATGGTGGCGGTGCGCCAGTAATGACAACACACGCCGCTTCTCAAAACTGGTCAGAGCAATCATTCTCTGCATTAAGGGGATACCCTGCTGCTGTTGCTTTTCATGAAAACAGATTAATATTTGCAGGAACTATATCACAACCAGATTCTATATTTATGAGTAAGTCTGCTCAGTATTATAACTTTGACGTTGGTACAGCAGAAGATAATGATTCAATACAAATTACAGCAAGTATTGGTGAGATTAACCAAATTAGACATTTAGTATCTAATCGTGATTTACAAATATTTACCGCTACATCTGAAATGTATATACCTTCATTTCAAAATAAACCATTAACACCAACAACAATAACAGTAAAAAGGCAAACACCATTTGGTAGTGATTTTGTTAGGCCGCAAGTTATAGATGGTGCTACTGTGTTTGTGCAAAAAGGTGGTGCTATTGTTAGAGAATATTTATTTACTGATTCTGAATTAGCTTACTCAGCAGGATCAGTATCGGCACTCTCTGCACATCTTATTAAAGCACCAAAGGAAATGAATATACTTTATGGAGCAATAGATAGAACTGAAAGTTATATATTTGTTTTAAATAACGATGGCACTCTTGCAGTATTTAATTCTAACAGAAATGAAAAACGTGCAGGATGGACAGAGTTTACTTGCCAGGGAAGATTTTCTTCTACTGTAACTATAGATGATAGAGTGTTTGCTAATGTAATTATTAATACTGGTGCTGGTACACACCAAATATTTCTTTGTGAATTTCAAGCTGCACTTAATACTGATGTTGCTAAAGTTTATACTGGTAACGCAGGTGTCTTTGATGTGTCTGCTACATATGCAAATGGTGCAGTTGTTGATGTTGTAAACGGTACAAACTATCTTGGACAGTTTACTGTAGCTGGTGGGAATGTAGATGTTTCTGCTGTAGAAACTACTTCTGTAGCTGAGATAGGTTTAAAGTTTGATGTTAATTTAAAAACAAATCCATTAGATATTGTTTCACAAAGTGGACCAGTTACAGGTGAACCAAGAAGTTTAGCAAGTGTAGTTGTTGACTTAAACACTACTCTATCTGTAAGTGTAAACGGAACAAATCTTTTAATTAGACAGGTAACAGATGATTTTTCTTTGCAACAAGCACCAGTCACAGGGAAGAAAGAATTTAGGTTACTTGGTTATAATCGTGACCCACAAGTCACAATAAGTCAATCAGCACCATTACCAATGCAGGTTAATGGTCTTATAGCGGAGTTAGTATTCTAATGTGTTTTGGTCCAGAGTTACAATTAATTTCTGCTATTGGAGGCACTATGGTAAAAGCAGGAGCGCAAGCTCAAGCAGGTGCAGAGCGTCAAAAACAAGCAAATGAAAAAGCAAAACAGTTAGAAGAAGATGCTCAAATATCTGCCTTAGAATCTAAACAAAAATCAAGAGTTATGTTTGAACAATACCTTCAAGATAGCAATGCAAATCAAGCATTTTTTAGTTATTTAGGAATAGAAGGAAGCGAAAGTATTAAAGCTTTTGAAAAGAGACAAAAAGAATTAATTAATGAACAGGAATTAAGAAGAAGAACTCAAGATACTTTACAACAAGCTAAATTTAGATCCGAAGCAAATACATTAAGAGCAAGTGGCAGAGCCTCTTTAGCAGCAGGACATATAAATGCCGTTAGTACAATAGGAAGTGGTATAATGGGAATAGGAGAAAGCACTAATCTTTCTAGCACTCTAGCTGATATAGTAGTTGGTCCTTTTGATTTAGCAGGGAGCGCATAATGTCAGTTATTAAACAATCAGATAGACCTCAATTTTTTAATCAACGTATTGGAATTAATAGATTTGACACTAATAGTCAGGAACCTTGGGAAGCTATTAGTAATGCAGCAGGAAATGTTGCTTCAATAGCAATTAAAAAATTATACGATAATGCATTAGAATCTGGAGAGACTAAAGGACAAGCAGCAAATTTAATTATTACTGATGCAGGTGGTGCGCCTAAAGCTTTAACACCACCTAAAAATTTAAGTCCAACAGAACAAAAAGCTTATCAAAATATTGTAAATCAAAGATATTTATTTAATATAAATAATGCCTTAAAAAATAAATCATTAGAATTAAAAACAAAACATCCTTACGATGTTAATGCTTTTTCTAAAGCTTTTTCTACATTTGCAGATGGGCTTGCAAAATCATCTGGAGAAAAATGGGGAGGAAGAGTAAATGACATAGCTATTAATATGCTTGCAATGAATAAATTAGATATCGAATCTTCTACTTCTACAAAAATATTTGAAGAAACAAAAGAAAATTCAATTAATGATATTAAAGGATTAATTGGACAAGTTAGTGAATATGCAAAAATGGGACAAGCTCTTAGCGATCCAGATGATCCATTAAATGTTCCTATAGGAGTTGCTCATCTTGCTCAATTAAATGAATATTTAAAAACAATGGTAGAAGCAAATTTTATAACTACAAAAGAAGCGCAAGAATTTAAACAAGAAGCTATAACAAATATGGCTCTTGGTTCTGTTGATATTTTATTAAATAAAACACAAAACAAAATACAAAGAGATATTTTAGAAAGTTTTATTATAAGCGGAGATAGTTCTGGATTTAATTTATTACCAGATGGTATGGCAAATAATTTAATTGAATTAAAACAATATGTTAATTCTAATAAAGGTGGAAATTTAGGTGAAATATCTTCTAGAATAACAAAAGTAAGAAACCCATTAGATGATAAAGAAGCTTTTGTTTTAGCGGAAAATGAAAAAATAAGAAAATTTGAATTAAAAAAAGCAAACCAAAGATCAGAAATAAGAACAAATATAGCAAAAGCAGAAAGAGAATTAGCTATAGAACAAGAAAAAGTTAGATTAGAATCATATAAAATTAGTACAAAAGCACAACTTGATAGATTAAAACAGATTGAAAAAGATTATAATGCTGCGGAAAAAGAAGCAGCTGTAAAATATTATTTAAGAGGTGGATTAACATCAGGTATTGATCTTGAAGTTTTAACTTTGAAAAAAACATTACAAAATTTTGATGAGTTAGAATCATTTTATTATTTTGAATCAATGTCTAATGGTGTGACTAATATATTAAATAATCGTTTAGAAGAAATTGATAAATTTACAACTGAAAAAAAAGCTCTTACTTCAGACGAAAGAAAAGAAGCATATAAAAATGTTAAACAAACATTAGCAAAAAGCGTTTTAAATATTTTTGGCAATGGAATTTTATATGAACCTTCAAAATTAAATCAATTTAAAGATGTTTTAAATGGTATTGATTTGCCTAGAAATGAAAATGATTTTTATGCAATGCAAATAATTAACAAAATTTATAATAACATTGACTACGATATACAAAAATTTACTAAATCTTTCCAACCAAGTACAAGACAAACACAATTAGAAAAAGAAAGAACGATTACTAATTGGAATAATCTTATAGATTTAGCAGAAAATATAGATCCAACAAATTTAGATCAAATGGCAAAATTAAATGCTTTAATAAAAGATTTTGAAAAGCAACCTTCTTCATTATTTATTACCGCAGATATGAGAAAAAAAGCTAACGATTCATTAACGTTGCTTCGAGCTAAAGAAACGGCATCAAACAGTGTTATGGCGTTGTCATCTAATGATGTTAATAATTTAGAATTGCTTAATTTAAATCAAATGCCAAGAAATTTTGACGCAAACGATTTAACAAATAAAAATCTTCTTAAGGTTTCTGCTAAACTTAAAAATTCTGGTGCTGATATAACAAAAATAAATACTTATCTTTCTAATATAAAACAAGATAAAAAAACAAATGAAATTAATGAATTAGAAACAACAAAAAAAGTTGAAATAAATTCCGCTCTTGCAACAGGAGTTAAGAATGAAAATTATTCTGATGAAGATCATAGAAAAGGCGTAGACAATATAGTTATAGAAATTGGGAAAGACGAAATTTTTAAACAAATGAACGCAAGCCCAGAGTTAAATAATTTAATAAATACATTTGGTAGTAATATTATAATGGATACTTATAAAGATATTATATCTGGAAATACTCTTAATATATCAAATGATGTTATAACAGAAGCAATGACAAATTATGCTTCTAATTCAAAAATAAGAAGAGATGAAAAAACTCCATTAATTAATAATTATGTTACTCAAGGATATTTAACTCAATCTGAAGCAGATAAATTAGATTTAATGCTTTTATTAAAACAACAAAAAGGAATGGAAACAAGAAGTTATGCTGAGCTTTCTGTATTAATAGATAGCTCAACATCACAGGAAAATTTAACTATTGAATATAGTAACGATGGTTCTAGTCAAGATAGATTAAAAAAAGTAAATGCAAGACAATTACTTTTGCTTTCTATGGGTGCTAGCTCAAGGTCTTTAAGAAAAAAACCTCCAGCATTTGCTCAAGTAATAAATCCAAGCCAAGCTGAAAAAAATTATATTACAAAATACGAACCAATTATTAAAACTTATATGGCAGCAGGACTTGGTGCTGATGCTATTATAAATCATTTTAGTAAAAAATTTAAAGATGAATACGAAATGGAAAGCGAATTTGTTTTTGAAGATAATGGTATAAACAATTTTTCTAATATAAGAAAAAATCAAAAATTTAAAACACAATATCCTATTGGAAATTATTTTCAAACTGAAGATGAAACTAATTGGTATTTAGGCAAAATAGAAAATAATTTAAACACACAAGGTTTTACTTTGTATGCAGACAATACACAATATGAAAGAGTTGTTTTAAAACCTTATATAAAAACAGACAGTCCAATACAAATTTTTAATCCTTATAAATTGACAGATAATAATGTTTTAGAACCTGCTTATTATAATCTTCGTGTTAGTAGTCAACAAGATCCTGATGAAACAGAAGGATTAACAGATACAGAAATAATAATTCCTCATTTCCCAACAAATTTTAGAGAACTTTATGAATACAGAGCAGAACAAAAAGAAAAAATAAGAAATAAAATGTCAGAAGAAATTTTATCTGGCGTTGGTGAAAACCAAAAAATGAAATTTGGAATGCATTTATATAGAGGTTTTGTTTTTGGAACAACTGCTACAATACCAGGGAAAAAATAATTATGGAATTTGGTGAAAATGCATTAAAAAATAAAGTTTATCCACTTATTCATAATCAACCTAAAATTGGTGAAGCGTTAATTGCCAAACCTACATCTACTTGGTCAGAAACATTTCAAGGTTTAATGGGTGATAATTGGGGTTGGGTAGAACAAGAACAAGGAAGATTTTTTCCAGAACTTTATGATAATGAAATGCCTAGTAATTATAGTATATATGGCCCTGCTGAGCCAATTATACTTAATGTTGATCCAGAATTTAAAACACAATTAGCAGATGATTTTAAATCAGGTAAAATACCAGAAGAAGATTTAAGATATTATCCAGTAACAAAATATGCAACTGATCAAGAAGATTATAACCGTTTATTGCGGTTTCAAAAACAATTAACTTTAGATAAAGAATTAATAAATAATTCTGAATTTTATAAAATATTTTTAACAAGTACTTTATTGCCAGAAAATATGTTTTTATTGCCAATGGGTGGATATGCATCAAGTACTTTAGGTTATACTTTAAAAGGTTTTTCTACTGCTTTTCTAGGTATGTTAGCACTTGAATCTTCTTTAGAAGCTATAAGATGGCCTTATGATGCAGAGTCAAATTTTAAAGAATCTGCAATAAATGTTGGCATAACTTCTGCTGCGGCAGGTTTTTTAAACGCAGGTATTAAATTTGGAACAAGAACTTACTCAAATAAAGTTTTAAAAAATACTGTTAATAACATTAATGAAATGAACAAAGTTTTATTTGATAATGCACAACCAACTCCAGAAAAAATAGCAACTCAATTAACTTTTAATAGAAAAAAAACAATAGCTAAAGGTAAAGATTTTATTGAGAAAAAAATTCCAGAACGTAGCACGAAAATTTTTACTAATAACAATCCTATAAAAAAGTTTTTTCTGACTAGTTTACCATCTCCTTACAAAAGTTGGAACAACAATTTTAAAGGCCAAAAAACTTTTGATTATATGGCTATGCTTATAAATGATCATTCTATGATTACTGCAGGAAATATGGCAGGTTTTGCAACTCCTAACTCTGTTTATACATTATCAAAAATAAGAACAGGCTCAACTGTTTGGAAAATAAATAATGAATTAAATGATTTGTGGGCGTTAGAGTCTGGAAGAATGCCAAATACTGTAACTACTGCTGGAATTAATTTATCAAATATAGGAGCAGGAATAAGAAGTAGTAAAGCTGTTACTAAATGGAAAGGAGCCGATCAAAGTATAGGTACTGTTGATGATTGGTTAACAATGGTAAATTATAAAGCTATTAAAAATCCTAAACTTTTAAAAGGCCCAAATGAAAAACGTGCAGCTAAATTAATAAATGAATATTTTACAGAATGGGAACCATTATTAAGAGAACGTGGATTAATAGGTTCTGGAAAATATTGGAAAACAAAAGTTTTTAAATTAGAAAAACAATTAACAAATTTAGAAACAAGATACAAAACAACAATTAAACAATATCAATCTGGTAAATTACAATCTGACAAAAGAATAAAAATGTCAGAACAAGAATATATTAATTATGTAAATAAAGAAAAAAGAAGATTAGAAATTGAGTTAGAAGATGCTCGATTATTTTTTGAAGAAACTAAATTACAAAAAGTACAAGCTAAAAATGATCCACATTATTTTGCAAGGTATTGGAGTAATACAAAAATTATGCAAAATAGAGATGAGTTTGAAGGCATTTTAGTTAATTGGTATAGAAATCAAACGCCTAAAATTGACCCTAAAACAGGAAAACAAATATTTAGAACAGAAGATGATTTAAAATTAGAAGCAAAAAAAACAACAGATTTAATTTTAAATGAAGCAAACGATGGCGTTAACGTAAATGAATTACATATTGCAGGAAATGTGTCTAAACACTCTAAAGGAAGAGAGTTAACTATACCAAATCATTTAGTTGTAGATTTTATTGAAACAAATCCAATGGCTGTTATTCGTAGTTATGATCAAAGAATGACACCTAAATATGAATTTGATGTTATGTTTGGTGGAAAAACTATAGATGATCTTATTCACGAAATAGTAGAAGATGGTCTTGAAAATGGTATGAGTTTAACTTCTGCAAGAGCGCAAGCTAAAAATTTTAGACACAGTTACGATGTTTTGTTACGTCAAAATAACAGAAATCCTGCTAGATGGGATACAAAAGCTTTTAAAGTAGCAACAGATATAGCTGGTTTATGGTATTTGCCTAATGCAGCGTTAGGAACTATAAGTGAGCCAGCAATTATTGCAATGAATCATGGTTGGAGAAGTACTAGTAAAGCTTTGCTAGCAAATTTAAATTTAATGAACCCTGAAATAAGTGCAATAAAACAAAACATGCCTAAATGGACAGGCGAAGCTATGGAGTTAGCTTTTTTTGGAGCGCACCATAGATTTGATGGTAACTCTAATTTTGCCAGTCCAGTTAGAAGTGGTTGGGAGAACATTGTAAATTCTTTTTATGTTTTAAATGGATTAACACACGCAACTCATTTTCTTAAAAATTGGGAAGCTTTAACTAGAGCTCATTCTATAATTGATTATTCTAAAAAATGGTCAAAAGGCCAAGCTTCTGAATTTGAACAACTATTTTTATTAAGAGGTGGCATTGATGAGAACGCAGCAAAAATTATAGCTGCCGCACCTACTCAAAATACAAAAAAAGATGGGAGCGGATTGTATTTAGCGAACATAGATAAATGGCAAGGCAAAGTTAACGACGAAATTATAACAAGATTTCAAGCGCATATGAGTAATGGAATTTTAAATGCTATTATAATGGCTACTCCTGCTGATAGGCCAATTATAATGGATAATGTTTTGTATGTAAGAATGAGTTTAGCTAAATTTATTCCAGGATTAAAAGAAGATCCAAAATTTACAGGTTATGCAAGGGTAGAAAGTGCAGTATGGAGTAAACCATTACAATTTTATTCTTATCTTTTAGCTGCAACTACTAAAATAACTGGTGCTGTTGCTCAAGGCATGATTTCTAACAAACAGGGTGATTTTGTTTTTTTAGCTGCATTAGCTTTTGGTGCAGGAAACTTACAATATCAATTAAGAACCCCAAATTGGAGAGAGGAACAAGCTTCGTGGGCAGATGTTGTTGCTAGGTCTTTAGATTATTCTGGTATGCTATCTATTTATAGTGATGCTCTTTATCAAGGATTACATTTTGCTGGCGAAATGGGTTTTAATCCAACTTATGAAACTCCTTTAGGGGAAATTAATCCTAAATTTAACACAACAGATCCAGCTTTTGGTAAGGTATCTGCTGTTGCTGGACTGTTTGGTGCTGTTCCTTCTTTAATAGAAGAACAAGCAGAAATAGTAAGGTTAATTTACAATGGTCATTATGGGGAAGCTGGCGCGCAATTTTTAGGTCGAGCTCCATTTTTAAATCTATTTATGTTTAATAAATTTACTCAAACAATAGGAAAAGTTTTAAGGTAATTGTGCGTTGCACAGAAAAAGCTTGCGATATAAGGCAGAAAAAAGAGGTTAAATATGACTATTAGTTTATCAGACAATACACCGCGTATATCATATACGGTAAATGAGGGTGCAACTCAGACAGCATTTACTGTGCCATTTGAGTTTTTTGCTGAAGCTGATCTTAACTTCTATGTAGATGGTACTAAGAAAACTTTAACAACACACTACACAATATCAGGTGGTAATGGCTCTACTGGCACTATAAATACTACATCTGGTAATACTGTAACTGGTGCAAGTGGTGGAAGCACCGTTGTTATTACAAGAAGCATTGCTTTATCAAGAACAACAGACTTTCCAGTATCAGGTTCGTTTGCTATAGATACCCTTAATACTGAACTAGATAGATTTGTTGCTATTCAAGCTGACAATGACGATACAATTGATCGAGCATTACACTTAGCGGATTCTGATACAGCAGTAAGTATGGAATTACCTCTTGTTGCAGTAAGAAAAGGAACTGTTCTAGGTTTTAATGCAAGCACTGGTGCAGCAGAAGTTGGCCCTACTATAGCTAATGTTAACTCTCTCTCTGCAATTACAGCTAATATAAACACAACAGCAGGTATAGCGGCTAATGTTACAACTGTTGCTGGTATAGCTAGTAATGTAACAACGGTTGCAGGAGTCGCTAGTAATGTAACGACTGTTGCAGGTATTGCAAGTAATGTTACTGCGGTTGCGGCAGATGCTACTGACATTGGAGCGGTTGCTGGAAAAGCTACAGAGATAGGAAGACTCGGAACAAGTGAATCTGTTACTGCTCTTGGAGTTTTAGGAACAACTGCGGCGGTTGCTGATATGGCAATACTTGGAACGTCAGCAATTGTTGAAGATTTATCATTGTTAGGTACTGCGGCAGTTGTAGAAGATATGTCTCTCTTAGCAACAAGCGCAGTTATAGAAGACATGGGTTTATTGGCAACGTCGGCAGTCATTGAAGATATGGGTTTACTAGCCACATCTGCGGTAATTGAAGATATGGGATTACTTGCAACAAGTGCGGTCATTGAAGATATGGGCTTGCTTGCTACGAGTGCAGTTATCGAGGACATGGGTTTACTAGCAACGAGTGCAAATGTTACCGCAATGGGTAATTTAGGAACAAGCGCAAATGTTACTGCAATGGCGGCTCTAAGCGCATCGGCAGTTATTACAGACATGGCAATGTTGGCAACCTCAGATATTATTGCTGACATGGCGTTGCTTGCTAATGCAGATGTTATTTCTGATATGAATACTTTGGCAACAACGGATATTATTTCAGACATAAATACACTTGCAACATCCGCTATTGTAGAAGATTTAAATCTTTTAGCTACTAGTTCAGTTATTGCAGATATGGCTTCACTTGCTGGTTCTGGTGCTAATCCAAATATAACAAGTGTAACTGCCTCTGGCGCAGTGACTGCTGGGTCATTTGTTATTGGAAGTGCAAACATAAGTGAAGCGGAACTAGAAACAATTGATGGCATTACTGCTGGAACGGTAGCGGCAAGCAAGGCTGTAGTTGTTGACGCGAATAAGGATGCTAGTTCGTTTAGAAATTTAACCGCAACAACTGTAAATGCTACTACGGTTGATTTAGGAAATTGGACTATCACTGAAAATAGTGGGGTTTTATATTTTGCCACAAGTGGTACAAATAAAATGAAGCTTGACGCTTCTGGAAACTTAACAATCGTTGGCGATTTAAATGCAAATGGGAGTATGTAATTAAATGAGAGATGGGTGGCAGATGTGGCGTGGCGAAGATGGTTTTAATAAAGAACAAGTTGAAGCTGTTATTAACGCTGGCATAAAAAATCAACCCGACAAGGCAACTACATTTAACGCGCAAAATGATGCGCGCTCAAGTCGTGTTTCTTGGGTTAATAATGAAGCCTGGATAAGAACAGCTTTGTATGAGTATATAAAAATAGCTAATAGAAATGCTTTTAATGTGCGTGTCGAAAACTATGCTGACTTGCAATATACAGAATACCATGCCTCAGAAGAAGGTCATTATGATTGGCACACTGATGTATTCTGGGGTGAAACAAAACCATTTGATAGAAAACTAAGCATCACAGTGCAACTGTCTGACCCTTCTGATTATGAAGGTGGGGATTTTGAATTTTCAGAAGTGGAAACACCAGCAAATTCAAAGCAAAAAGGTACAGTATTAATATTTCCAAGTTATTTAAGTCATAGAGTTTTGCCTATTACGAGTGGTGTAAGGCGTTCTCTAGTAGCTTGGTTTGAAGGACCGAGATGGAATTAACGCTAATAGTTAGAAGTAAGGAGTAACGAAGATGGCGATTAAAGTTGGTGGTACAGAGGTTATTGATGGTAGTAGAAATATTACTACCGACATTGGCACTGTTGACGGTAGAGATATAGCAACTGACGGTACAAAACTAGATACTGTTGCTACAAATGCTGATGTAACTGCAACGGCTTTAACTGCAAATGCTACTATTACTTCTGTAGCTTCAAATGATTTAGTTCCTGTCTATGATACTTCTGCAAGTGCTTGGAAAAAAGCTACTGTAGCTAACGCAGGAACATCTGGCCCAACAGGTCCAACAGGTCCAGCAGGTCCAACTGGACCGACAGGTCCAGCAGGTAGCACTGGTCCAGCGGGTCCAACAGGTCCAGCAGGAGATGATGGAAGTGATGGGGGTACTGGGCCAACAGGTCCAGCTGGGCCAGCAGGCCCAACAGGTTCAGCAGGACCAACAGGTTCTACTGGGCCAACTGGTCCAACAGGTCCAGCAGGAAGTAATGGTTCTAATGGCTCAACAGGTCCAACAGGTCCGACTGGACCTAGCGGAGGAACTGGCCCTACAGGTCCAACTGGTTCTACTGGTCCAACAGGTCCATCTGGAACACCCTCAACCAGTGCTGGCACCGTTGGTTCTTATGCCGTAGCCTATATACGTCACGACTCCAGTTCTTACCCCGTAGGCCACGGTAGTACGTGTAGTGGTGCCGATATCTTTGCAAGTAGTACTGCTGGTGCAGGCGACTTCACTGCAACTTACAGCAACCCTGTTTGGACTTACAGTGGAACTAACTTTTCGGGTACTTGGAGAAACATGGGGTTTACATCATCAAGTGGCGGTGACGGAAGTAAGAAATCGCTTTGGTGTAGAATATCATAAAGGATTATAAAAAATGGCAATAGCAATATCAGAGTGTAGAAATGCAAAATACGTTAGAAGTGACAACTCACTTATAGACGTAGAAATAAATCATCCTGAGTTTGGTTGGATACCTTATACAATAAACGACGATGACACAGACACAACAATAAATAATGCAAGTTTAAAAACTTTAATAGGTAGCGACATAGCGGCCTTTACTGGTCAAACTGACAAAAATGCAATGATAAGTCTGAGGTCTATAAGAAATGGGCTATTAGAAGGAGAAGTAGACCCAATAGTTAGTAATCCTTTACGCTGGGATGCGTTATCAACTTCTAAACAAAATGAGTGGAAGGCTTACAGAACGGCTTTACTAGATATAACAGCTCAATCAGGCGCACCGCAAAGCGTTACCTGGCCGACAAAACCAAGTTAATGATAAAAACTTTTACATATATAGCTTGGGCATTCTTAGCATTATTATTTTTAATGGTGCTAGTTCCTATGGCTTACGCTGAAGGGTGTGACAGCACTACTAATGCTAATTGTATAGAGACTAATAGTAATACAACATCTTCTGTTAACTCTACTTTAAGTTCAGAAACTACAGTTAAGTCACCTCCACCCTCAGCAATGTCACCTACAATAAATAATTCTAACTCAGACTTATGCACAGTAGGTATGTCAGGTGCAGTTCAAACACAGATACTAGGTATTTCAATAGGTGCTACAACAAGAGATATGAACTGCGAAAGATTAAAGAACGCTAAAGTTCTCTATGATATGGGAATGAAAGTTGCAGCAGTTAGCGTACTTTGCATGGACAAGCGTGTGTTTGAAAGCATGATGAATGCTGGAACACCATGTCCATTTGATGGCCTTGTAGGTCAGCCAGCTAAAGACGCATGGAAAAATAACCCACACTTAGTTCCTGATGCTAAGACAGGAGCAAAGGAGGAATGGGATGATGATACCAAGAACACCGCAACAGGTGCTGGTGCTGTTATTGGTCTTTTCTTGGCCCTCTTGTTTATATTCTGATTACACATATGGCAGAACAAACAATGTAGCTAAGAATAAACACACTTGGAATATGACAGATGTGTTGCCACCCGAAGCAGGATTAGAAGTCCAAGGAATATTTCATAAGTATACAATAAATAAAAGTAGCAGTGCAGATTCTACAGTTTCTATTGTAAATAAGAACAGCACCGGAACTGGTAATATATATGAAAGACACGATAACTGGGATCAGTTACCAAGCAATACTAAGATAGGATTTGATGTTGTTAATCCTTCTCTTGGCACTAAGTGGGGAAAAGGAAGTATTACAGCTAGTAATGGTGCAACACTTAGCGATGTAATAGTAGCGTACAATTATAAATTTGATCCTTGTTATATTCCACTCTCTGATCCTAGCTGCCCTAACTTTAAAGATGCTTTGTATCAGTATCTTTTAGACAATGATCTGCTTAATAATGAGCCAGCAATAGATGATCCTTACTATGATGAATGGGTTCAGTATCAACTAGATCGTAAGACAGAAGAACAAGAAGAAGAGCAAGCCGCAAAAGAAAAGAAAGAAGAAGAAGAACAAGAAGAATTAAAAATGGAAAGAGCATTGTCTGTTGCAGGAGCGGCAGAACAAATAGCAAATCCAACACAACAACTAGCAATGATGCAGCAAATGGCTGCGGCTGGCACATTAGATGGTTATTATAGTGCAACTATAGAAGGTGGTAAGTATGAAGAAACAATTAAATTAGTAGATAGTACCATAAAAGATAACGGTAAAGCGTTAAGAAATTTAAAACAGGATAAGCTCCACAAAAAAATAGTTAGATCACAATATAAAGATTAGGAAATGACATGAAAAAAATAGTACCATTAATATTTTTATTATCAGCAACTCCTGCAATGGCAGTTGATTCTCCCATTACAGGTCAAGTACAACCCAAGTGTTCTGTATGGACAGAAACCTCTGGTGTTTATGGACACCCCCTCCCTTACAAGCTGTCCACAGTACCAGCAGATGGTGGCGTTCCAGCTTCAATTAGAATTGATGTAGCCCAGGCAGATTATTATAAGGCAAAGTTTACACACCCTAATAGCTTTTCATCTAGTCCAACACTTAATGATGCAGTAGCATGGACAGGTAGTACAGTTGTAGGACAAGTAAGCGTCACAGCTATGAGTGGATACGAAGCCGCTAAGGTTACTTACAATAATGTAACTGAGTTTAACTTAACATTAGCTGGTAGCACTTGGTTTACTGTAGCTTCTACTGCTCAGTATGGTAGCACTAAGTCCTTACCTGCTGGTAACTACACAGCATTAATTAAAGCAGAATGTATAGCAAAGTAATAATAGCTGTATGTTTGTGTAGTTCGTTACACGCACATGAGATGACACCAGCTTACCCAAAGCTGAAGTCGTCTTATGTAGAGGGTGTATCAGTAGCAAACTTAAAAATATTTAATCGCAGAAGTGATGTGTCCTGGTATGAGATAGGTGTCTTTACTGATAACTGGAAGCCAGTACCGTTTGCATCTACTGCTAATATAATAGAGGTAGGATATAATAAGAAAAAAATATTTGATGTATACATAAGGTCAAGAGACATAGCTAAAGCTGTTTACATTTGCACTGAATCAAAAGTATTTAAAGGTAAAGAGCAGGTTACATTGATAGCTTCACGCATATGTTCTAAGATAAAAAAATGAGAATAATATTATTAATAGTATTAGTATTATTTATCTCTGGTTGTACTGCAATAATAGCTTTGGCTGATTCTGCATCTAACTCTTTGAATCTTTCTTTACCTAACGCAAATCAAAACTTTCAAGCAGATAAGTTTAGAGCAGGGGAATTAGATTGTTCTAATGCTATAGGGTCAGCAACTAATTGGGAGTTTGGTGTTACAGGTATTATACAAGGAAAAGATAATAGCAAACAAACTGGTGACATAGGTGTATACAGTAGGATAACAATACCTCTTGGTGCTAGGGCTAGATCAAGAATAGATTGTAATAGATTGTATGAACTAGAATTACAGAAGAAAGAACTAGAAGTATTAAAGTTACAGAAAGAAATTAATCAACTAAGAAGTTTATCATTTGAAAACTAGGAGTGTGATATGGCTGAAGTAGAAATAGCAGGAGCAAAGATAAAAGGTGGCAAGTTAATGTTACTTGTACCAATTGTTTCGGCACTTGGCGGTGGATTGTGGGGTGGCTTTGAAATTTACAAAGACTACATGGACATGAAAGGCATTATACAAAATATAAATATTAGTGCTATTAAATCTCAGAACACACTAATCCAAACAAAACTAGATAGTGCGTTGGAGTACAGCAAAGACATTAAGAATAATCTGCGTGATGATATATTAAAGCTAGAAGGTTACATAGATAAGATAGATAACAAGGTAGAAAAATCTTCTGAAAAAATTAAAAACACACAAGCATCAATAGATTTAATGGTAGAAAATACACTAGCTGAGATGAACCAGTTAAATAAAGATGTTAATTCTTCTCTTCGAGAAATAGAATCTTTGAATAGAGAAACAGAAAAAGATGTGCGTGATACAATGAGAGATACAGAGGAGCGCATTGATTATAATTTAAAACAATTAGAAGATAGATTAATTGAAAGATTACAAGAAGCATTAGACAATCCATTAGTAGGAAATTGACATGACTTGTAAATGCGGAGATAAATGTATATGCAAAGAATCATGCGCTTGTATAGACAAGTGTATTTGTAAGGAAAGAAAGTGACACCAAAACAACAAGAGGCACTTGATGCTGTTGTTAAGTATGGTAGCCAAGTCAAAGCGGCTAAGGCTCTAGGGATTAGTCGCTCTGCTCTAAGGCATAGAATAAATTCAGCTAAGAAATATGAAGAAGTTGATGACGGTATAAAGTATGCCATGAATGAAACAGGTATGGCAAACATTAATGCTGTACATTCTGGTTGGATTAAGACTGATGATGTTAGTTTATATTTTAGAAACGAAACAGATAGCTTAAATACAAACGATATAGCGGAATCAATAAGAGATGTTATAAATGGAATCGTTCTGTGTGAGATTGTAAAGCCTCCTAAGGTGGTGGAAGATAACTTGCTTACCCTTTACCCTATCGCTGACGCACACATAGGCATGAGAGCGCACGCTAGCGAGACTGGTGAAGAATATAATTCTGACATTGCAGTAGAAAGAATTAGAACTGGGATGGCTAAGTGTGTTGCTAGTTCACCACAATCTAAATATGCATTGGTGTTAGATGTTGGTGATCTTACTCACGCTGATGATAACAATGCTCAGACTCCTAGAAGTAAACATCCACTCGATGTCTCTGAAAGATTTTTTTATTCTCTAAGGTGTGCAATAACTGCGTTGGCTTCGGCAATTGATTGTGCGTTGCAGAAACATGAGCAGGTAATATGCAGAGTACTGCGTGGTAATCACAACGAGACTTCTTATTTGGCTGTGATGTTTGCAATCGCGGAGCGGTACAAGAATAATATTAGAGTAACCGTTGAACAAACGTCTGCTGATTTCTTTGTGCATGAGTTTGGAAGTGTTATGATTGCCGCGCACCATGGAGATAAAGCTAAGGCAGATAGACTTGTTATGCATATGGCTGATGCCTGGCCTGATATATGGGGTAGAACTAAACATAGATTTTATTTTACTGGACACCTACACCACACAATGATGCGTGAGATAGGCGGTGTTCTTGTTGAACAGCTACGTGCAGTAACAGGTAAAGATTCCTATGCTTCTAGTCATGCATATAGCAGTCGATCACAGATGCAGGGGATTACATATCATAAAGAAGAAGGTGAAGTAAGCCGCGTAAAGGTTTGTTTATAATGTGGATTATGGCTATGATATATTGCGCTACCTTTTCTCAAGGTGATATGTGTAAGGGATGGGTTCCTCCTATTGCAGAAACAACACAAGAAAGATGTGAGAAAAATATTAAGAAAGCAGTCTATGCTATGGCTAATGCTATAGATGATAGAGGTGGTGAATTATTTTATATTGATTGCCAGTGTATCAACGTTAAACATCAATAGAATTTTTCCTTATTCTTTCTAGTTCATCATTCAACATAATAACTGTAGTGCATAAATCACCAACCTCTTGTGCTAACTGCACTAAGAACTTGTCACTTGTTATTACTCTATCATATGGATAGCCATTCTTAGGTACGTTAGCTTTATCCATACGCTTAAGAAACTTTACGATTGTTAATTCTGTCATCATTTTACTTCATATAAAACATATCTATTTTTATTTAAATTAGGTAATCTTTTAACTTTATTTTGCCTTGTTAGTTTATGTATAATATTTTTTGCACCTTGAATAGTTTGAAAGCCCATAAAATTTTGTAACTCAACTACTGTTAATGGCCCAAACTCTTCTATAATATCATAAGCTTCTTTTCTTCTACCTTCAAACCTTTTATTTTGTGCTTCATATACATTGAGCTGAGGTAGTTTAGGTTGCTGACCCATGGCAATAGCTGATGCTTTCATTAGCTTACCATAAAGTATCTCTTGTTCTTCTGTTATTTTAAACTTCTGTACTGTTGCTTTCATTTAATTTATCCTCCAATACAATGAGCAATGCTAGTAATTCATCACCTCTGTTTCTAACTCCTGCTCTGTTTTTTTCAAGAGCATCTACCTGTATAATACTAGCTACTCTTTTAAGTCTGTCAATTATCTGTTGTGTATTAGTCATCTGAATTTATCCGCAATAAAAAAGTCTAGGAAACTTTCAGTGATTGTAGGTTTTCGTTCAGCTTCTAAGGCTTGATCTATTTTATCTGTCACTTCTTCGTAATAATGATTTATATACATTTCATGAGGAGTAGGTTGCGGTTTTAGTTTATACAAAACATAACGCAATTGTCTGTCAGTTAGCTTTAATTTTTTAGCTATCTCTTTGTTAGGTACTTCAGTTTCAAATGCTAGCTTGTGTGCTTTTGTTACTAAAGAGTTTGGATATTTTTCTTTCTTCATTGGTTCCTACTATACGGAGCGGCTTGCCCTTTGGGTGGGCCACCGCTCCTGTTATGTGGGTATATAAGTACATACTTAAAAACCCACGACAAATTAAAATGGTATTTCATCTCCTAAATCATCTGATAAAGATTGGTTAACATCAGGTGTCTGATTCATCTTCTCTGAAATTTTCATAGAGATATAAGAGTTACCATCTTTCTCACGTTTCCAACCTGCTAAGTTCATATCTTTATTGGTAGCATAGTCATCAAGAGAGCCACTGTAATTAGGTGCTTTTTCATTCATGCTATCATTTTCAAACATAACACCTAGCTTTTGATAGGCTTTGATAATTCTTTTACCTGACTTGGTTGTGTCAGTAATAAGAACTACATCTCGTTCATTACCTTCAAGGTTTACTTTACCTTGCAGTATTAACTTCATGTTATCAAAAGGTTTGAAGGCTGCACCTGTGTTGGTATTATCGTAGTCACTCATATTAGAAATCCCCTTTGGATTGTGTTGATTTATTTTTAGACGAGGCAACTGCCGCATTACCATCATCATCTTCTGGTGCTATTCCTGCCATACCTAGCAAACCATAGCGTCGAGCGTAGGTAGTAGCTGAACCATACCCTTGCATATCTTGCTTACCTAATCGTAGGTAAACTTTAGATTTAAATGAGAAGCCAGAGTTATGCATAAGTATTGTTTCTACATAATCACCTAATTCATCTGCTCCATTAGGTTGTGTAACTGCAAACCCATTGGCTAAGAATGCTGGCATTGCTGCTTCTACAACAGACTTTAAATCTGCGTAGCTACTTCTGAAGTGTGGGTTGGTGGCGTTCTTCAACGCCTTACCCATTTCTTGTTGTGCTTTGTTTAAAGCTTTGATTGCTTGTACTTTATTATCGCTCATGATTTTTCCTCCTTTACATGAACTGTTAATGCGCCACGTTTGTTGCGCCTGATTGTTAGCTGATCGCAGTATACTTCCCTTTCGTTATGACCAACCATTTGTTTTAAACTTTTCTTTGCACCCTCAAATATTTTAGCACTCCCTTGGTGCTCGATATAATCATGTGCTACTGACACAAACTCATTGTCTAAGTTAGCGTCACGTTTTACCATGTTGTCTATTGGTATGCTATCGTGTTTTAATATTACATCTGTTGTATGCGGTGGCTCTGTATCGCTTTTAACATAACTCCAGAACTCTTTAATAACTTCAAGCAATTTTACTATGTAACTAGGATTCTTCTCAATATACACACACTCCCATTTACTATTGCCAAAGAATACAGATAGATAACAACCACTTGCTCTTTCAAGATACATATATAGCTGCACTTGCGGCATATAATATGAGATAACTTTTTCCATATTATTAAATGCGTTAGTGTGTTTGCATTCTATAATATCATTAGTGCGTATTACTGTGCCATCGAGTGTACCTTTAATTGGTGGCATAGTATCTGTACCACCCATAAGTATTTCATACTGGCGATTGATAACATCTTTATTATACTCTTGCTCGAACCAACTAATGTTAAAGTCCTCAGTTAGTATACCCATTTGTACTGCTAAGTTTTTACTAAGATCAGGTGGCTCTTTTCTACCTGTCTTAATTTCCCATAGTTCTATCCAATCACCATTCATAATTGTGACGGCATCAGATCCTCCAATAAATCCTTTTCTCTCCATTACTTCCTCCATTTTGTACAAAGATTATAATATATTTTACAATATACTTCAAGGCTTTTTTGCTACACGTTGAAATGTAGCCATTACTTCTGCTGATATTTTTCTGCGTTGTTCTACACTGAGTCGTTCCTCCTGTGGTTGTGGTTGTGGTGGTTGTGGTGCTTGTCTTGGCTTGTGTTTGATTATGTATTTTCTAATCATGCCCTCGTTGGGTGTGATATTTGGACTGTCTCTTACATGAGCCGCCATTGCGTCAGTAATCTCTTGCTTAGTATATATCTGCAATGCATCAGCCCAGGATATCATGTATGCTTTGTATATTTCTGGGTCTAATCTAGGTGCATAGAACTTAGCACGTAGTGCAGCTACTTGTATTACAATCCACTCTCTGTGTTTCTTAATGTCTTCCAATCATTCCTCCTATGGTGACATGGTGTCACTCTAACCATTAACTATATTATAATAATCTATACTTGGTTCGGGTGACATGGTGTCACAATGTATAGTATAAACGTTGGGCTTATTCCACCCTGCTCGATAGACAGATATTAATTTGTCTGCCTCTAATTGTTTTATTATTCTCATGATCTGACGTTCTGATAAAAGAGTATCGCCAGATAATGTTTCAATACTAGGCCAACACATACATTTTTTGTTAGCATACCTAGCTAGCGCAAGAAGAATTAGTTTACTACTAGGATTTTTTAGTTGCGTCGCCCATATATTTTCTGCTAATTTTGTGGTGAACATATTTCCTCCCTGTTCGTATGTTCATAGTGTCCTAGCTAGGTTCCTCCATGCCTAGTTAGGATGCTAATTTATAAAATGTTATTAACTTATTATTATCTGGCGATACATAATCAGTATATGTTTCTATATTTAAACCTATTTGTTTAAGATCATAAACTCTAGCTGCTAATCTAAAGCAACCATAATCTATTAATGCATCTAATGCTGATATTGATTTACCACTTTCAAGATGTTTGCGTATTTTTTTTGTCTGTGATTGTGACATTACTGTCCTCCATGAGTTGTTTGAATTGATCACCACTAAGGATGACTAGGGTTTGAGGAGTACCTGTTCTCCTCTTATAAAAGGCTATGTCTCTGCCTTCTAATACTTTGAATGGGCTAGGGAAGTTAGACTTATCCCTATACTTTACTTCACCCACCAGTTTTCTTCCTCCGATTTCAAGGTGGATGTCTCCTGAGTATTCTCCTCCGAGCGCACCACTGAGCGGTACTCTCTTGGCTTGGATGCCGATTGCTTGGAGCCATTTGACGAACCAGTTTTCGTGGTAAGTTCCTTTAAGTTTATTTTTGTTTGCCATGTATCCCTCTGATAGCAGTCTAAACATATGATATAATGTTTCACTGGTTCTATACTAGCTAGTATAGCTACAAATAAATCAGTTACAATATCACACGCTTCACAAGTAGCGGATTCTTGCCTAAGTTTTTTTGAAGTTGATCGTGATCTCGCAGCCAAGCGCGTCTAACCAACAAGTAAACAAGAACCCAGAAGGTACTCGTTTATGTTGTTCCCATTTATGAATGAGTGATGAAGCGCATCCAATCCTATCTGCAAGTTCTTCTTGAGATATTCCGAGTTTGTTCCTGTGAAATACCATTGCATCAATAAGCTTGGTGTAAGACCCAGTAACATAAGTACTCTCCTTATAGTTTGGAAACCTCTTTATCTTTTATCTCACTTGCTAATGCTAGATAACCTATTGCATCTACGATAGAATCTTCTTTGTACCCACCACTAGATATCCTAGCTAGTTTCATTTGCGCTAACATAACAGGTACTTGCCATGTTTGTACAGTGTGTCCTAGTAATTCTGACCAAGCCCTTGAAATCATTAGCATATTTGTATGCGGATCACCGTATTGCTTGTTCCTATCCTGGCTAATTAATTTATTAGCTTCATGTAATACCTTATCTGCGCGTGACATAAAGATTGGTTCTGGATTCATACTGGATGTCCTTCTATGTTGTTGTGTCTTTCCCATCGTTCTTGACATAACACTAGAAAATCTTCTTGTGTGTAGTAGTCAGGATCTATGTTAAATTTATAGAACTCTTCAACGTGTTCTGCAATATCTGTTATGTAAAGAGTTGGTACAATCTTAGTTAGATATAAATCTAATGCTTCTGTTGGTATACTAGTTACTTTTTTCATAATTTCTCCATGTATCTGAGCGCATTGCTTGCGCTATTTGTGCTGAACGATTGCGTCTACTATTCTCTGGCATAGCGCAGTCATCTGTATGTGTAGCCCAATGTGTCATAGTATTATACAAAGCCCATAAAGTTCCACCTAATTCATGCATTTGATGAGTTTGAATACGCATTAAATTTTCTAGTTGTTTTTTATTAAAGTCATTATGATCTTTATATTTGCGATAGGATTTAACAAGATGTTTCTTAAAGAAACTTTCTGCTTGTCCAGGCATAATTGGTATAGAACAATATGATTGCCATTTATCTTTGTTATTAAAGAAGTTTTCTAAGCCTTGTTTAAATAGGTAAGCACCAGAATCTAATCCTATTGCACCATTCTTAGTATGTTTGGTACGTTGGTGACTGATTGTATCTGGTGTAGTGCAGCCATTATCGCACCATAATCTAAGACCTTGTGCTGCTTGAGACAACGCCCATGTTGCATCGTAACTATTATATACTAAGCCTTGGAATCTAACATAGTCACCTACTTGTGGTTCTATTGTTAAGTCAGGGAATATAATATCTATCTTTAATTTCCTGCCATTGTCGTAGTCATAAACTTTAAAGTTAAAGTCACTACTTATATCTGCACGTTTTACTGCATCATAAGTAGAGTTAACAACATCTTCGTGTGATATTATTTGATAACCGTTACCGTGTACTGCTAATACTTCTTCTGTATCAGTACGAATGAGAGCTTTGTGAGATTTAATTTCTGATCCATTACTTGCAACTAAATCTATTAGCTCTGTTTGAAAAAATGATTTTGCACTTGTAGATAATAAATCTATCTTTTTGCACTTGGCGTCTGGCAAGGGTTGGTTGTGTGTTGTGTCTAATGCCATAGTATCCTCCATGTTGGCAATTAAAATTGTAAGTAGTTTCTCAACATACTCAGGTTGGATCAGTTTATATCAGCCATGATCGGGCGTGGTTTATGGAAGCCCAGTGAAACCGGGCTTCCTATTAGTTAATTTGTAATAGTACCTTTGATTAGCTGATCTGCTAATGCTGATCTATCTTTTTGTGAAGCTAGATGTTTTAGTTTAGCTTGTGATCTAGCTTTATCTTTAGAGGGTGCGATCCAGTCTGATCCTGCGACTTCTCTATAAATTGTAAGATTTGCTTGATGCTGAAAGCGCATTTCTAGCAGAGTATTGATCGCATACTCAACAAGCTGTGCTTGTTTGTCTATGATTATGCTATCTACTGTTACGTTAGAGCCTTGATTATCTGCTTCTTGCTCTTCCGTTTGTGAGAGTTGCATGGCTCTCTCATCTGCCAACTTTTTGTTGGCTTGAGTGAGCATGTAATGGGTAGCATTACATTGAGACCAAGCGAAATTCTTTCGATCCCATTCTGACTCTATTAGTTCGGCTCGTATGCGAGCTGAACTGGTTACATCTGTGATGTAATCATTTACGATTTCAGTTTCTTGATTTTTAGTTTGATTCTTTCTCATTTCTTTATCCTTTATAAATAAATTATATTAATATAATCAACACAGAATATGCTAATTATATCTCCTCCCACACTTTTCAAAACAGGTTGTTGTCAAGCACGCGGTATGCGCCAGCTTGCTGGGACACCGACTGATGTTACGTCAGCTCGTCTGACGTTACGTCACTCAAGGTGGATGCTTGTTGAGCGGAGAAGGGTGTGTCTGCACAACTGAACGACGAGACGACAACGTACCTGTTTTTAAAAGTATATCTTTTTGATATAAAATTACTTTAGCATATTGCTGTGTTGTTATATTGTCCAAGTGTCCATACGGGTATCTTGTCTGCTTTTAAGTCGGAGCGACCGAAGGGAGTCGGAGCGTGCAGACACGTTGCCAACTCGTGTGAACGACAAGCAAGTAGATGACATGATGTAATCATGTTAGCCTTGTGCAGTCGTTGGCGTGAGGTGTTAAGGGCAACGGAGGGCGAAGCCCGCACCGCAAAGTCGCGTCTTGCGGAAGTGATCAGGATGGAAGCCTTTGGTCGAGACAATTTATTGGCTCGATTTACGACAGCCTGTTAATCACCCTATTGTGCGTTGACATAGAGTATATTAGACGTTTATTTATGGGGGGATTACAGGGGGGTAACGATAGGAGATTACATGAAGCTGACTGACAAACAGAGAGCATTGGTTGATACTATAGTAGCAACAGGATGTAGCATTACACACGGAGCTAAAGTAGCTGGGTATGCGAAGGGCGAGAGTGGTAGAGTGACTGCTAGCAAGGCGTTGAAGCTTGCCCATGTGCAACAGTATATGATGACGAGAGTGCAGGAGACTATAGGATTGAATGCTACGAAAGCGGTACAGCAGGTGGCAAAGCTAGCTACAGGAGCGAAGAGCGAGTATGTACAGCTAGAGGCAAGCAAAGATATACTAGACAGAGCAGGATATAAGCCAATAGATAGAGCGCAAGTGCAAGTAGCAGGTGATATACGGGTGCAGATAGATTTGGGTTGATATAGTGGAGGGGGGTCAAAAACTGCTTCACTGTGCTTCACTGTGGTCTACAACAAACATTTTTCTTGAAAAAGGTTCGATGTCTGTTAAAAGAAAAACACACGCAGGAGTTTGTGATGGAATATTTACCGTATGAACAACAGCCAGCAGTAACTTGGGAAGACCGCGCAGCTGAACGTATTATGCAGTTAGAAGGTTTAAACTATTCGTTTAAGGCTATTCATCAGCGTGAGGATTATAGTCTAAGACCTAGCGGCAGGGTAACTGTTTCTTATCCAGAAGAAAATGGTACATACTCAAAAGACTATGGTGATAACAGTGCTAGACCAAATGAATATAGCACAGAATTAGATGCCGAAATAAACTTAAAAAATAGACTTATTCCAGAGTATATTGAAAGAAGCAGAGAGCTATTTCCTAACTACGACAATTATTCTGAGAATCTTAGAATAGAACTGTTGCAATCTGTGTTTCGCGGTTGGACTAGTCCTAAAACACGAGGTCATATAAACAATGGTAATTTTATTTTAGCTGCTGAAGAGTTTTTAGATCATGATAATTATAGAGATGCTATTGCTCCTAATTCAAACACAAGAGGTGTAGCTTTAAGAATGGAAGCTTTGTCTACAGCATTATTAAGAGAGGCAGGTTTATAATGGGATTTCCGTTAGAGTTAGTAACAATGCTAGGCTCTACGCTCTTAGGCGGTGTTATGTCTTTGTGGGGTCAGGCATTAAAGGCAAGGATGGAAAATAATAAGATGTTACTACAGCGTGGCGAGTTCCGCGCTGGAGCGGCAAGTGCAGCTAGGGAATACGGTAGTAAAGACAAACATTTTGCCTGGACACGTAGGCTCATTGCTCTTGGTGCAGTGTTTTCTATTATTGTATTACCTAAAATAGCTGCAATATTTTACCCAGAAGTAGGTGTTATAGTTGGTTATTCAGAAATACAAGGAAATATATTTTCTTTCTTAGTAGGTTCTGATAGTGAAAAAGTTATTTGGAAAGAAGCAGCAGGGTTTGTTATTACACCCCTAGATACACACATTGTTAGTGCTATCGTTGGGTTGTATTTTGGTGCAGGATTTGCAAAATGAAAACAGAAGCGTGGACTAGAAAAGCAGGTAAAAACCCTAAAGGCGGCCTTAATGCAAAGGGTCGAGCAAGTTATAAAAAGGGTACACTTAAACCGCCAGTTAAGAGCGGTGATAACCCTAGACGCGCTTCTTTCTTAGCAAGAATGGGTAATATGAAAGGCCCAGAAAGAGATTCTAAAGGAAAGCCAACACGTTTACTTCTTAGCCTTAAAGCGTGGGGTGCATCTTCTAAAGCGGATGCAAAGAAAAAGGCTAGTATGATTAGCAAAAGGAATAAAAAGAATGCCTAATGTAAAAGGAAAGAAGTTCGCATACACACCTAAAGGTATAGCAGCTGCTAAGAAAGCAGCAATGCCAGTTAAAAAGAAACCAGCAAAGAAGAAAAAGTAATGGCTAAAGGTTTATACGCAAACATAAATGCTAGAAAAAAGAAGGGTATTAGTAGGCCAAAGTCTAAGAGTACTATTACTGACAAGGCATACAAGAATATGAAAGCTGGGTTTCCTAAAAAGAAAAAGAAATGAGTTTTATATCTACATTATCTCCACAGGAGCTAGAGGTTTTAAGAACGGTTGTTAAGACTGTAAACTTTAAACACTACCCTAAAGATTTCTGCACAAATTATGAAGCAGATAAACTTATTGATTCTCTAGCCCCTGCCACTGTAGAGAAGATAATGCGTGTGGGTGTAGATTCTGGAATTGTGAACAAGTGATTGACTTTAAATACAAGCCTGATGGAGAAACCCTAAAACAATTTATGAAAGATGATACCTTCTTTCGTGGTATACGTGGGCCAGTAGGATCTGGTAAATCTGTTGGGTGTTGTGTTGAAGTCTTTCGAAGAGCCTTGATGCAAAAGAAGAACGCACAAGGTATTAGGCGCAGCCGATGGGCTATTATTCGTAATACGAACCCACAGCTTAAAACAACAACAATAAAAACTTGGCTTGATTGGTTTCCAGAAAGCGATTGGGGTAAGTTTACTTGGTCTGTTCCATACACTCACAATATTAAAAAGGGCGATATAGAGTTAGAAGTTCTATTCTTAGCCCTTGACCGCCCTGAAGATGTCAAAAAATTGCTATCCCTCGAACTCACTGGCATCTGGATCAATGAAGCTAGAGAAATACCTAAGAGTATTATTGATGCGTGTACCATGCGCGTGGGGCGGTTCCCTTCTATGCGTGAAGGAGGCCCAAGTTGGACTGGTGTTATTGCAGATACTAATGCTCCAGAGGAAGATCATTGGTGGCCTATTATGTCAGGCGAAGTTCCGATACCAGATCATATACCAAGAGAGCAAGCAAAGATGCTTGTTAAGCCTGATAACTGGATTTTCTTTACACAACCTTCTGGAATGACTGAAAAGCTTACTAAAGAAGGCGAGATAGATTGTTACGAAATAAATAAAAAAGCAGAAAATTGTAACAATATGATGGACTCCTACTATCCTAACCTTATACAAGGTAAGACAAAGAGTTGGATTGATGTCTATGTAATGAATAGACTAGGAACAATTAAAGACGGAAAGCCTATATATCCTATGTTTGTAACAGAAACACACGTTGCTAAAGAAGAAATACCAGTCGCAGCAGGTAATCCGCTCTATATTGGGCTTGACTTTGGGCTAACACCTGCGGCAGTTCTTGGTCAAAAAGTAAGAGGTAGATGGTTTGTACAGTCAGAAATTGTTGCGTTTGATATGGGTATTGTTAGGTTTGCTGAAGTTCTTCGTGAAGAGATTGCCACTCGGTTTTCTGGGGTTTCTGAAGTTCTTATATATGGCGATCCTGCTGGTGATTTCCGCGCGCAAACCGACGAGTCCACCCCTTTTCATGTCCTTAGAGGTGCTGGTCTTAGAGCATATCCCGCTCCGTCTAATTCCGTTGACCTTAGACTTGAGTCGGTCAATTCGCAACTCAACAAAATGTCTGAAGGCAAACCTGCGTTTCTGGTAGATAGACGTTGCGCGCAGTTAATTAAAGGCTTTGAAGGTGGGTATCAGTATCGAAGGATGGAAGTATCTGGAGAAAGATACGCTGATAAACCAGATAAAAATATGTACTCACATATACACGATGCATTGCAGTATATGCTTCTTGGTGCAGGAGAAGGTAGAGCATTAATGAACAATCAAGCTGCTGCAAAACCTACAATAGCTAGAACTAGTTTTGATATTTTTGCTAAACGAAACGCTCCAAGACGTAGGCAAGGATTATGGTCGCGTATGTAATTGTGCGTTGAATTATTATTTATTCTATGCTTATCGAGCATAAACAACAAAGAGGTTTATTATGTGTTTGACTGGTGCAAAGCCTACAAATCCTGGGAGCTATGAGGAATACAGAGTAAGAGAAGCAACAGCAGGTGGTGATCCATCAAGAAGAGGTTATGATGCTGCTGTAAAAAGGTGGCAAAATTCTGATGAGTTTAAAGAGCAGCAAAAATCTAAAGCAGCAGAGTCAGAAATAGATGTAGCTGAAAAAACTGAAGCGCAAAAAACTGCTGAAGCTAAAGAAAAAGCTATGGAAGAAAAGATAGCTACAGTAACAGCTCCAGTTTCTACTATGGAACCAAAAGCACCTGCAAAAAGAAGACAAGAAGAAACTAAACTTTCTATTGAGCCTCCTAAATCAGAGTCAACAGCAGTTTCTACAGAACCATTAGTAGAAGAACCAGCAGCTGCAGAAATGGTAGCTGATACACCAGAAGGCTCATTAATTAAAAAACGAAAACAAAAACAAATGGATTTGATTTCTGGCCTTTCGAAGAAAAGAAGTAGAGCTAGAGGTAGAAGATCACTTATTACTGGTAAATCTGGTGGTGGTATTGGGTATTACAGTAGATTCTTTACATAGGATAAAACATGATAGAAGATCCGATTGCAAAAAAATACCTTGAGCAATATGAAAGAGCCAAGGTTAAGAGAGAAAATTTCGTACCACTATTTGAAGAGTGTTATGAATATGCGTTACCTCAACGAGAATCTTTTTATAATGAGACAATAGGTCAACGCAGAGACGATAAAATATTTGATGAAACTGCTGTTGTAGGCGTACAGGAGTTTGCATCAAGATTACAATCAGGTCTTGTTCCTAATTTTGCTAGGTGGGCTGATTTAACGTCTGGTTCTGAAGTTCCTAAAGCAGAGCGAGATTTTGTTAATAATGAACTAGATGAGGTAACTGAATATGTTTTTGAAGTTTTACAAAATTCTAACTTTTCCCAAGAAGTGCATGAATCTTTTATGGACTTGGTTGTTGGCACTGGTGTCTTGGTTGCGGAAGAAGGTGACGCGCTAAACCCTATTAGGTTTTCCGCAATACCACTACCCCATGTAATACTTGATACTGGACCTGATGATCGCATTGATCATGTGTTTAGAGAAAGAAAAAATATAAGATTTGACCAAATAAAAATATTATATCCCGACGCTACATTAAATGAAAAAATACAAAATATGATGAGCAGCAATACGGATTCAACAACAACAGTTCTTGAATTAATATGTCGTGATTACTCTAAGTTAAATGAAGAAGCATATCTTAGCTATGCTTTCTGTATGACTACAAAATCTATTATTTATTTTAAACAAATGTCAGGTGTAGGTTCTAATCCATTTATTTGTTTTCGTTGGGGTAAATGTGCAGGTGAAGTATATGGGCGTGGGCCATTAATGAACGCACTCTCTGCAATTAAAACAACTAACTTAACAATAGAGCTAATACTTCAAAATGCACAAATGGCTATATCTGGAATTTATCAAATGGATGATGATGGTATTGTAAATGTTGATACAATACAACTTGTTCCAGGTTCTATTATACCAAAAGCTATAGGATCAGCAGGACTACAGCCAATACAAGCAGCAGGTAGATTAGATTTTGCACAATTTAATTTAAGTGAGATGAGAAATAATATTAAAAAAGCATTATATAACGATATGTTAGGCAATCCAGATAAAACTCCTGCATCTGCTACTGAGGTTGCGGAGCGCATGGCTGATTTATCAAGAAGAATTGGCTCGGCATTTGGTAGATTACAAGCAGAGTTAGTACAACCAGTATTGCAAAGAGTTATTTATATACTAAAAAAACAAGGCAGAATAGATTTACCTACTGTTAATGGTAGAGAAGTTAAAATTAAGTCTGTTTCTCCGTTAGCGCAAGCGCAAGCTAACCAAGATATTACTTCTGTTGCTAGGTTCTTAGAGCTTATTCAAGGTAGGTTTGGCCCAGAATTAATGCAGCTTCTTATTAACCCTGAGGAAACTGCTGCTTTCCTTGCTAAAAAATTTGGTGTACCTGATACCTTGATTCGTGATGAGAATGAGCGTAAGCAATTAGTTGCAATGGCACAACAAATGGCTCAACAGCAACAAATGACGCAAGGGGAGCCGCAACAACAGGAGCAAGTAGTTGAACAGTAAAAAACAAACGAAGCAAATTAATGTTGGGATTGACGGATATCAAAGATCAAAAGAACTAGATGAGCAAATAAGTCAAAATGTAGCGCAATTATTTACATCCGATACAGGGCAAGCAGTTTTAAAATATTTAAGAACAATTACTATTGATTTAGTTCATGGTGCTAATGTAAGCACTGAAGAGTTACGTCATATAGAAGGGCAAAGATTTATTGTAGGTCTTTTAAATGCAAGAATAAACCATGCACACAAGGTAAAAACAAATGTCTGAAGAAACATCTCAAGAAACACTTATACAAGAAACACCAGCAGAAGCCGCGCCAGAAAGACCTGAGTGGCTACCAGAAAAGTTTAATGATCCTGCTGAATTAGCTAAATCATATAGCGAATTGGAATCTAAACTTGGTGCTAAACGTGATGACATTATAAAAGAACATGATGCAGAAAGATTTATTAACCGCCCAGAAACTAAAGGTGATTATGAGCTTCCTGATATTATAGATTCAGAATCAGCAACAGATAATGAACTTCTTAGCTGGTGGTCTGAACACGCTTTTAATAATGGTTTTGGTCAAGATCAGTTTAAAGAAGGTATAGAAATGTACGCCAAAGCTATTGATGCGGCAATGCCTAAGAATGATTTAGCAGCAGAGCAAGAAAAGCTAGGAGATAATGCTAACACAAGAATAGAAGCTGTTAGTATGTTTGCCAATAAATACTTTCCAGATGAATTAAGCGGTGCTGTAGAAAGATTAGGCGAAACAGCAGAGGGCATTATGCTTATTGAACATATTATGTCACAAAATAAAGACACTCAAATTTCTGCTGAATCTTCTCCTGTCGCTACATTTGGAGAAGCAGACCTTCAAGCTATGATGCAAGATGAAAGATACTGGAACGCAACAAGACGAGATCCTCATTTTGTTAAACAAGTAGATGATGGTTTCAAAAAGTTATATGGATAAAGTTCTTATAAGTCATGGGAACTTACAAATGGTTCCCATGCAAAAACGCCATGTAATTCCTATGTACAGCACAATGAGTACAGAAAATTTATTTGAAGCTGAAGCTGTATATAAAGTTGATTTAATGAAAACTCTTATTGAATACTCAGAAACACCTGATGTTTTTGCTATAGAGAATAGTAAAGAACCTTTAGCTATTGTAGGTATAACAGGTATTACACACCAAAAAGCTATAATGTGGACAGTATTTTCTGAAAAAATGAAAGATAATTGGTTTTCCTTTGTTAAAGCATCTCCTAAATTAATTGATTACTTACACACCCACTATCATGAAATTATTGTAGACACTTGGGAGGGTAACCATAAGATGCTTCAATGGTTAAATTGGTTAGGTTTTGATCTTACAGAAATGTATTGTAATGAGCATGGTTTTAATATGGCTCATTTTGTGCGTTGCAATCAACGTAGAAAGAATGTTTACGCTTTTCCATCAAGACCCGTAATTCATTGAGCAGCCCGTAAGGATACCTGCATTGATATGACAGAGCGGACACTCAAGATACTTTAAATGCAACTTAAATAAGGAACTGATAAAATGGCTAATACAATAGATACAGCCTTTATTAAGCAGTTTGAATCTGATGTGCATCTAGCGTATCAACGTATGGGTTCAAAGCTGCGGAATACTGTTCGTACTTCTAATGTTACTGGAAGTGTGGTCAGGTTCCAAAAGATTGGTAGTGCCGAAGCGACAACAAAATCACGCAACGGTAATGTTACACCAATGGAACTAGCTCACACCACAGTCGAAGCTACAATGGCAGACTATTATGCTGCTGAGTACATCGACAAGTTGGATGAGTTAAAAGTCAACATTAACGAGCGTCAAGCTGTAGCACAATCTGCTGCTGCCGCACTGGGTCGTAAGACTGATGCCATTCTGTACGCAGCAATGGATGCAGGTGCAAGCTCAACTCAAATACATGATACTGGTTCTGCTCTCGCAAAAGCTGATCTTATATCATTGTTTGAAACTTTAGGTACAAATGATGTTCCTGAAGATGGTCAGAGATATTTAGCAATGCACCCTAAAGGCTTTGCTGACTTATTCTTAATTGAAGAGTTTGCTTCTTCTGATTACGTTGGCGATAAAAACCTTCCGTTTGCAGGTGGCATGACAATGAAAGAATTTTTAGGAATGAAAGTTTTCTCAACGTCTGCGGTTACTGCTGGTAAAAACATTGCTTACCATCAATCTGCAATTGGACTCGGTATAAACTCTGATGTTTCTACTGAGGTCAACTATGTGCCTGAGAAAGTTTCTCACCTTGCAACTTCAATGATGTCCATGGGCGCAGTCGTAATTAACGACGCTGGCGTTTATGAAGTCCTTGACAATAACTCATAGAGAGGAGTTTAATTATGGCTTTTAGCGCAAGTGGACTAACTCGCATTGGTGGTGCATCAAATGCAAACTTGTGGTTCTACACAAGTGCGGATGCGATTGCTACCGTAAACACAGCAGGTTACTTTAACGACGCAGCAAATATGCTTGCTGTTCGTGACTTGATGATTGTTTGCGATACAAACACGCCAACAACTCACTTAGTTAATGTTCTTTCGAATACTGGCTCTGTAGTAGATGTTTCAGACGGCACTGCTGTCGTTGAAACAGATGGCGATTAATAAAGGAGTGGGGGGTTAATAACCCCCCATTTATATATATGGCAGTAATAAGCACTTCAGCAGATTCCCCTGTAGATGTATCTAGCAGGGCTTTAATATTGATAGGCGCAGAGCCTATTACTTCGTTTGATGACGGAAACAATGAAGCACTCGTTGCTTCTAATATGTATGAAGACGTTGCTAGAGCTTCACTTGTAAATACTAGGTGGAGATTTGCAACAAACCAAGCTGTGTTAAATAAACTATCTGATGCACCTACTGGCAGATATGATTCAGCTTATCAAATACCAAGTGACTCACTTATGGTCCATTCGGTAACAGTAAACGATTATCCAATATTGTACCAATCGTATGGCAATAAAATATTTTGCGATGCAGATTCTAGCGATGAATTAATACTAGACTATACGTTTAGAGTTGATGAAGAGTTTTGGCCTTCTTATTTTGTGTTAGCTGTAGAGTATGCTTTAGCTAGTGTGTTTGCAGTAGCTTTAGCAAGAGATGCAACTTTATCGCAACTTATGGAAGAAAAAGGTTTAATGGCTATGGCAAAAGCAAGAGGTTTAGACTCACAGCAACAAACAAATCGTACTCTAAATACATCGAGGTTTATAACTCAAAGGCGTAGTTGATGCAAAAAGTACGAGTACCTATTACTAATTTCCAATTTGGAGAAGTAAGCCCTTCCCTATATTCAAGAACTGATTCTGATGTTTACACAGCTTCGGCTCAAAGAATAGAAAATTTATTTCTTAGAGCAGAAGGCGGTGTAATTAAAAGACCGGGCTTAGAGAATATTTATGAATATGACATTACTGTAGAAAGAACTACATTTACTATTACTGTATCTGACTATGCTAATATAGCAGCAGGAACACAAATTAAGTTTTATGACGCAGATGGTAATTTATTTACTTTACAATCAGAGACAGCAGGAAGTAGCTCGCCTTCTTCTGCATCTGGAAATATACATTTTTTTAGACCTAACACTTCAAATAATGTAACAGCAGATAATATTTTTACAGCAATTAATGCTATAGATGGATTTACAGTAGCTAATCCTGGAGCTGCTGTTGTCACAGTAACAAGGGATAAACCTAATGGCGGTACTTATTTAGCCACAGAAAGCACAGACGCGACAAGATTAACTGTAACAAACTTTTCGGGTGGCTCTAAAGTACAATCAAGATTATTACCTTTTATATTTTCTGATGATGAACGATATATAATATCTTTAGAAAATGCTAAGGTAAGATGTTTTCAAATAAGCCCAACAACTGGAGCAGTGTCCTTAGTTGCTACAATAACGGCTGATACTGATAGTGCTGCTTTACCATTTTCTGATACTTACTTGCATGAGTATACTTTTGCTCAAGCAGGGGATGTTATGTTTATTTGCCATCCACTGTTTATGCCAAGACAACTTGTTAGAACAAGCCTTACAACATTCCAAATAGAAGTGTTTGCATTTGATGTTAAGTCAGATTCAAAGTTAATTTACCAACCTTATTTTTCTTTTCAATCTTTAGGTGTTACACTTAATCCTTCTGCAACAAGTGGTAGTGGTGCTACATTAAC
>Ga0208669_1000122_pt1 | contig 34168 bp, 25 predicted proteins | sample 21_taG_FD_184095 | JGI IMG/M metagenome (GOLD analysis project Ga0208669, IMG submission 184095) | Marine viral communities from the Subarctic Pacific Ocean - 21_ETSP_OMZ_AT15319 metaG (SPAdes) (version 2) | ecosystem: Environmental > Aquatic > Marine > Oceanic | place: Pacific Ocean | collected...
AGAGAGAAATATCTGTAAAGAACCTAATTGTCCATGTATTTGAGCGAAAGCTTTATATACTATCACGGAGATATATAACTATGGCAAATAACGAAAGATTGACCAAAAGGGTCAAAAAAATGGAAGACTGGATTGCTGAAAATGGTAGTGGACCTACTTTAGACAATTTCAACTATCTATTAGATATGTTGAGGAACGCGTCACAGCAATACCTGCAAATGGAAGGACAGCATAACCAATACCGCCAACTTGTTGAGGAATTTTTCACAACAAAAGATATTGGTGACGAATGGAACGAGTTTATTAAGGAGAAAGACAATGCCGTTCAAAAGCAACAAGCAGAGGAAGTACCTGCACAAGAAGAAGCCGAAGGTAGCGAAGAAACTATCGAAGCACAAGAAGAAGAGGAGTAAGTATTAGGATGGCACGAAAGAAATTTAAAGATACAAGTGCCAACCGAAAGAAGAGGTGGAGTAAGAAATCCCCTATGGCACGCACTGGTAAATCAAATGGTGCATGGAAAGGAGGAAAATCCCCTCACTACTATAGAAGAAAAGCTAATGCTGGTAAGAATGAAGTAGTACACCATGTTAGTGGTGGAAAAGGAGGAAAGGGTAAGCCCGGAGTCCATACTGCTAAAACTGCCAAAAAAGGTAATCTTAAGAAAGTCACGGCTGCACAGCATAATAAATTACACCCAGAAAAGGGACGTAAAGCAGCAGCAGCTAGAAAACGTAAGGGTACAAAACGTAAAGCACCAGCTAAACGTAAAACTACCCGCAAAAAAACTACAAGGAGAAAAAAGTAAACATGTGTTGTAATAAAGAAGGTTGCACTTGCGATTGTACTTGTGAATAAGTATGGCCAAGAAAGTAGCTAAAAAAGAAGTAAAAACAGAAGTTAAGAAAGAAGCCAAAAAAGCACCAAAGGTTGAAAAGCAAACAACTAAAGTGTGGAACGGTGTACAGTGGGTAATCGTCGAAGAGGGTGACCCATCATACAAAGCTGGAAAGCAAGAACAGGCATAATGGTCCTAACTTCTAACTCAAGTAAAAAACCAGTTAAACGCATTCTGGTTAATTACAAATGAGGTGCCCACTATGTGGAAGTAGAGCTATCGGATATTTTTACGATGGCTCTAAAAAATGCCTAAAATGTCAAGACTCACCATAAACTTTATATAGGTGGGTCTTCTATAATAATGAACCGAAAGGAAGTGAGAAATTGTTTAAAAACGAAGTAGCAGAATTTATATATAAAAGAACGTATTCACGTTGGATGGAAGAAGAGAACAGGCGAGAAGATTGGCCTGAGACAATAGAAAGATTTTTAAGTTTTATAACTAAAGAAAGAAACGATATACCAGAGAAAACTGTAAACAAGATTAGAAAATATATGATGGAATTCGCAGTAATGCCATCTATGAGATTTTTATGGGCAGCAGGACCAGCAGCTAAAGCTGATAATACCTGTATTTATAATTGCTCATTCGCAAAGATAAATTCTGTTGAGGCTTTCGCAGAGTGTCTTTATATCCTTATGTGTGGTACTGGATTCGGATTTTCAGTAGAACAGGAAGAAGTTGATAAACTACCTTCTGTACCTGAAATTAGGTCTGGTCAAGCACTTAAGAAAATAGTTATTGAAGATTCAAAAACTGGGTGGGCTGATTCTGTAAAGACGCTCATGCAAAACCTATATGAAGGACAGAATATTTATTTCGATTACTCAGAGATTCGATTAGAAGGCGCACGACTCAAAACAATGGGTGGTAGAGCTTCTGGTCCTCAACCTCTAGTAAAACTACATGATTTCATTCGTGAAACCATGCACAATGCTCAAGGACGTCAACTCACGTCTCTCGAAGCTCATGATATATGTAATCAGATAGCTGAGATTGTTGTAGTTGGTGGAGTACGTCGCAGCTCTCAAATATCCTTGTCGGACCTCCATGACACAGACATGCGACACGCAAAGGAGTGGCCTTATCCCATCAAACGTGCTATGGCTAATAATAGTGCTATATATAGGGAAAAGCCCTCCGCTGCTGAATTTTTAAAAGAATGGGCTGCATTAGCTCTATCAGGCACTGGTGAAAGAGGTATATTTAATTTAGAAGCTGCACAGAACAAAGCTCCATCAAGAAGATATGCTCCATTAATACAAGGAACAAATCCTTGTGGAGAGATAATGCTTAGAGATATGGAGTTTTGTAATCTCAGTGAAGTTGTCATAAGAGCTGATGATGATTTAGATACATTATTAGACAAGGTAGAGTGTGCTACATGGTTAGGAGTCATACAGAGCTCCTTTACTGACTTTCCTTATCTAAGAGATACATGGAAAAAGAACTGTGACAAAGAATGCCTTTTAGGCGTTAGTTTGACCGGTCAGATGGATAACCCTTCCATATTGAGCTCGGAGGCGTTAAAGGCCCTTAAAAGCCGTGTTATACGCATATCTCGTAAAGCATCAGGTATACTGGGTACCAGAATGCCTACTGCTACCACTTGTGTTAAGCCTAGTGGCACTGTTTCTCAATTAGTAGATTCAGCCAGTGGGGTTCATCCTAGATACTCTCAATATTATATTAGAAGATACCGAATATCAGCTAATGACCCATTATTCGCAATGATGAAAGAAGCTGGTGTACCATGTAATCCAGAAAATGGACAAACCGAAGAAGATGCTAACACTTGGGTATTAGAATTCCCTGTTAAATCACCTGACGGATGTATTACTCGTAAAGATGTAACTGCGTTAGACCAATTAAGTCATTATAAGAATTTACAACACAACTGGTGTGAGCATAATGCTAGTATGACAGTATATGTAAGAGATGAAGAATGGTTTGAAGTAGGTAATTGGGTATTCAAAAATTGGGATATAATTAATGGTGTATCTTTCTTACCATATGACGGTGGACACTATAAATTGGCCCCATATGAGGAAATTGACGTCCATTCTTACGAAAGGCTTATAAAGGACCTCCCCCGAATAGTATATAGCGAACTTGCTAATTATGAATTTGAGGACAATACTCAAGGGAAACAAGAGCTAGCTTGCTCAGGAGATAAATGTGACATCTGAAAAAGATATAATAACTGGAACTAAGAAATTAGGAAGAAACGCAAACCTTACAAATGATGGTAGACTAGACCAAGGAATTCACTCTTTACAAGGGACAGAGATGCCTTCTGGAACTATCGTAGCTAGGACAGCTGCTGATGAACCAGATAATGGTAACCTTAAGTCTAGAAGTAAAAGTAATAAAAGTAATAGGTCGTATTAATTAATAAAGTCTGATATTCTCATTGGTTTGGCATTTAATTTAAGTGTCATAGAGGCACCTTTACCTGTTCCATAAGATATAGTTTTACTTACAACCCTGTGGTTTTTTGATAATTCAAAAGAATCATTAATATTATCACTAATATATACATTGACTATACTTCCTACATCTAAATGAAAACCTTTATTAACTTTTAATGTTATATCTAACTTATTATCTTGTAATCGCATAATTTCTATTAATCCAGCAAATTTTGCAATTGCACGACTGTCATATGGACCAGAAATAGTTACTCCTTTTTTACCAGTAGGCATGTTTCCATCCTGATATGTTGATTGTACACCATCTTCTCCTTTAATAAGAGCAAATGTGGGTACGGCACTATAAGTATAATTAATACTTTGTATACCATCTAATAAATCATAATAAACAGAAGGTACTGTCGTTTCTAAATCTTTTTTCTCTTGGATAGCTATATTTGATTTAACACCGTCATCTATCATAATTATTTCAAAATCTTTAGGTTGCTCTATATCATCTATGTTTAATGCCTGTCTTAATGAATCTTGTATTATCTGATAAGGTACCGCTAATTCTGTTCTAAAACCTTTCATTAGTAACGAAGGATTAGTTTCTTGTAAATAATCTAGTCCTATTTGTGTAGTAAGACCAGCGTCTGTATTAATATTGTCAGTTATAAATTCGTGTATGAATTGAGTAAGTGTACTCCCATCATAATTTTTATCATCATCTATAATTATGGGAAAAGCATTTTTACCAGATATTATAGCTCTAGGGTCTCTTGCTTTTACTGCCATGTTAGTTTTACCGGGACTTATCTGTATTATTATACCTCTAAATATAGGTATATTATCGTTAGACCCTTCATTTAAGTATATCACTAATTCTTGATTCATTAGAGTAAAATCTACTAAATCTTTTCTAATACCTTTTACATCAGCTGAATTAATTTGACTATTACCGGGATGATTTATTGTGAAACCTTCGAATTCAGTTATTTCAGTATCATTAATGTATATTACTGGTTTACTGTAAGTATCTTGATTCATAATCTACATTTCCTCCTAAAGATATGTAATCATTAGATAAGATAGTTCCTGAAGAATCAAATTCAATAATATGAGAGACAATCATATCTAAACTAAACTTAGGAAGCATTTTGGCTGTAGTATGACTTTCTGACATACTTTTAATAACACCATAAAACCTAGTAAAATCACCATTTTCATGTTCTACATCTAAATAAACTGGTGTTCCATTCTGTTGATAATCTTTAAAATCTTTTCTACTAGTATCACCTGATAAATCAGTTCCTCCAAATTTAACACTTCCTGATTGAGCACCTATTTTTCTAATCTCTGACTTTCCTAATCTATTTGTAATAACATTATAAGTTCCATTTCTGACAAAGGTTATAGATTGTGTTAAATATTTAGAATTTAAACTAACATGTGTATTATCTACCATAGTTAAAACCTGAGAGTGTCCGTTAGTATATGGTTTCATAAATTGAATACCTATATTCTTTTCTGTATCACCACTCATATCACCATCAGTAGCCATACATATCATTAATGCGTAGGAATCTTGACGCCATTTAACATCAGGTCCGTCCGTTCCTCCTCCATAACCACTACCACTGTCTACATCGAAAGAAGTACCAAATGGCCATTCAGATATAGTGCTGTGCTTAGCTATTTCCCAATCTCTTGGTGGTTTAAATGATATTGAACCATCTCTCATCAATGAAGATGCTTCTACCGATTCATATGCAGTAGTATCTTTAAACGCTAAGGGTTTCCATACTATACTTCCTGACTGATTTTTTGATGGATAATATATACTAATTCTATAAGGTGGTACTGTTGAATTATCAATAGTAGTACGGTCTAATGTAGGTGCAGCATGAGCTGTATAAGCATTAACGGTCTTAATAAATATTCTATCAAATTTATCTTTTCTAGACATTAAAAAATAATTTTCTGCATCTGTTGTGTAATTTGTACCACCGGGTATTACTTGAGTAGTACTACCAAACGGTGTAGATGTGTGTCCTCCTCCTAATAAGAATTTAGCTACGCCCATATCTCTATTTTCAGCTATTAAATCTTTCCAGTCAGGAGTCAACCTATCTAAAGTGCCTAGTAATATATTAGAACTTTTTAAAGATGTAGGTCTTGGTTTAGTAGTAGTATAATAATTAGTAGCATCATCATGGTCTAAATAAGAATATTCTATAGTGTCTCCACTAAGAGTACTTGTGTAAGATTGTCCAGAGTCTGCTCTTGTTGTACCACTGCTATCTTTAACTTGTCCTCTACATAGGATTTGTTTACTTAGATATCTACCGTCTGTACCAAGAGGGTCTAATTCTGGTTGAAATGTATGCTGAGCTTCAATACTTGAGTAATAAGTCCTGAAATTAGCGTGTAAAGTATCACCAGTTTGTAAACTGTCTTGGGCAACGGATGTAGTTATTGCTGCCTGTTGTAATTTATGAGAAGCAGCTGTCCATCTAGAACTACCTGATGTGTGATGTCCATCATCAATATAATATTCGCTTATTGAAACGTTAGATGCTTTTGTTCTACTTTCTGATAAATCTAATGTAGCAATATTTTGTGGATTAGAAGCTTCAACTATTGGTTGTCCTAATGATACATTACATATAGCAAAACCACCAGCACCTTTCGTTAAATATATTCGTTCTCCAGCTTGTAATGAATTATCTGTAGCAGTTGTTACTTCTTTTAAATTAACAATCTCGACTCTTAATATTTTATCAACATCACTAATGGTATCTCCGTGGTCAACCGTCACTTCTTTTGTTTGTGATTTATTAGTACTTCCGTCTATATATACAACTTTAATTTTTGGTGGATTGCTACCTGTGTTACTATCTGAACCATCTATATATACATCAGCAGCTGCTGAGCCGAGTACTTCGTTGTTTATTCCTGAAAATATTCTATTTCTATCTGTTTTTAATACAGCAATAGGTGGTTTATTAGCAGGTCTAAATACAGGTATTCTATGGTCAGATAAAGAATCTACTGAAACTAAAGAGAATTCATTCTGTCCTGCATCTAGAGTTCTAGGTTCTAGACTTGAAAAATCATTTTGATTAGAACCTGCAACAACATAAACAAAAGAATCATCAACATGTTCTTGAGCTGTTCCTACAAGATTAGTTCCGTCAATACTTTGTCTTACTACGTTTAAAACATTAGTAGACGCTAAACTTGTAACCTTCATATATTCTTCATCAATCCTAATAACCTTACCAGCAGTTATACCATGGCCTGCATCAACTGTTATAGTTGTATCGGTAGTACTTATATGTGTAGCTGGGGATTCAGCAGAAGTATCTATTTTAGTAGTATAGGTTCCTTCATCTTGATAAGCAGTATACCATTTAGATAAAAATCCATCTGTATTTTTAACTCTAACTAATGGATGGTAAGTACCATGTTTAGTGTATACGTGGAAACTTGTACAGAAAAATCCCGGTTCTTCTAATTTAACGTGTTGTATATTAGCTTTTTCAGGTGAATTATCATCACCATCATCCCAATCAATATAAAATTCTGTGACTGGTTCTGTGGTTTCTAATCTAAAATGTACTTTTTCAAACATAAAAAACGGATTAGTACTTTGTCCTCCGTTTTGGTATATTCCTTGGTCTGTTACTAAAAATTCTGTCATTAATTTATTCCTCTCGCTGATGATTCTGTAGTATGTGCTGTAAATATAGGGTTTCTTTCTTCTAAATAAACTGAATCAGTGCCTATTTGATTATTAAATGAGGTATAATTAGATTGCCATGCAGCTCCTGCTGGAGTAACGTTGTCAATATAAGCTACTGTTCTTATTGTTCTAAAACCTGCTGTACTATCTAAAGGGTAAGAATAATGTGCTGTAGTACCTGTAAAATCGTTCTGCATCCCGTCTGAAGCATCATAAGAAAAATCAAATTGTCCTCTAACTACACTAGTGTCTGCAAAGTCTCCAGATATTACAGCAGTATTTAAGTTTGCCACTACATTTCTTCCTGCATATATATCTCCTGTAGGTGCTCTTGAAAAAGCAGCACTTTCTAATTTATTAGGTATATAACATTCTATCTGTTTAATATCATAAGCAGTATATCCTGTATTTCCTCTTGATTTAAGCGTAAAACATACATTACCTGCATGATATCCTGTACCTGCTGTAGTTACTGTAGCTCCTGTTAAAGCTCCCGTACCAACAGCTGTAGCTCTACCAACTGCGTGACTACTTCTAGTACCTGTCACTGTAAGAACTTCACCGTTCTGATATCCACTCCCCCCGCTAACTATAACTATAGAGGATAGACCACCAGTAGTACTACCACCAGACACTAAACCATAAGCAACTGCATTGTTAGAAGAACTATCTGCTCCAGTCAATGTTAATTTCTCACTAATTGTTTTAGTAAATCCGGGTACAGGTGCACCATCGGCTTTTAAATGTAATCTCCAATAAAACGTAGTACCTGAACTAGCAGCTATACCATGTTTAGCACTTGAACTAGCAGTATAAGGAGAAGATTGAGGTAATACTCCTCCCATGTCTGGATTAATCTTATAAATACCATATGTATCATCATCAGGAGCTGTTCCTATTAGGAGTTGTATATCGTCAGCATTAGAACCTCCTGAACCTACCATCGTCATTTTAATAAAAACATGGAAATCAGTTTCTTCTTCAAGGTTGATTGGTGTTTCAGACCAGTGAATTGTATTTCCTGTTATATCTATTAATCCTGTTTGTCCTGAATTAGTTCCAGAACTATAAATGTATTGTGTATGCGCAGATTGTGTTGATATGCGGCATGTATTATTTGATACTGTAATTGCAGAGCTAGGAGCTGCGTCTATGCTAACTTGAAATCGATTAGGGTCTGTAATTGAGGACCAAGGGGATGGATGGGTCCAAACTCCAGCTATACTAGCAACTGAACCACCAGACATAGTAGCTGTAGGCCCTGATACCCATGTTACTGTTGTCTCAAAAGAACCGTTGTTATCAGCATCAAATAATACTGTAACGTTTGGTGTTGAAGAATATCCACTACCACCAGCACTGACAGTGAAAGTAGCTTGATTTGATATATTAGACATAATAGTACCAGTAGCATTAACTCCACTAGCTACACTTGTAGACCAGTTGTGTGAATTACCACTCATTCCTGCTTCACCGCTTGAACCTGTAGATGAACTTCCATTAGGTCCTGTACTACTTGATGATGTTCCATCAGTAGAAGACCATTGAGCGTCACTACTAAACCCTGCATTCCATATTATTTGACTCATATTCTTTTGAGGTGCATTTGCAGAACCATATCGTGTAGTATTTGCTACAGCAGGCTCTCCATGTCCTGTTCCTATATTTTCACCACCATAAGCACCCATGTTTGAGTAGGTGGTCGTTGCTGTTCTTTGATTTGCTCCCATTATTCTACCGTCCTTAATCTAAATGCTGCTTTTCTAAAACTTATTTGAGGAGTTACTGTCACTTCATTCTGAGATGCTCCTCTAATATTATGATAATCTTTAACAAATAATCTTGCTACATATGTTTTCGATACTGCTTCAGCAGCTGAGTTTAATTCACTAACTGGTTTTTCGAAAAGGAAACTATCATCTTTAGGGGTAATAGGGTGGATTAATCTATTATAGACCACAAGTTCTTCTAACTGTCCATCATAGAAATTACTAGCAGAACCTCCATTCTCATATTTACATCCTAAGAATAATGCATATCCTCCTGTTTCTAAACTCTTACCAGTTGGCCAATTATTTTTACTAACGTCTGTTTTTCTTAAACCAGTTATATCTTCTAATTTACCGTTTATGTATAATTTAACATTACCACTTTTCAAACCTGCGTCTAAAGTTATTATAACATTTGTTGGTATTTCATCATTACATGGTATGATAGAGGTTGATTTTACTTCTACAGGTATATCAGTAGAAGTTAATGCTGCTCCTGTATCTGGATATATTCTAGCATATAACTGTTGATTACTATCTAACCATACTTCTATCTCTTTCTCTTTATATATAATATATTCATCAGCAGATGGAGTATTTTTAGGTTTTACATGTAGTACAATACTCATTTCAGTTGTGGGTTGTGCATTTTCCCATACATTTGCATGAGGCATCGTAAGATAATCATCCACACCATCAAATTCTACAGCAAAACCTTGTAAACCATCAACAGCGTGGTCAATAGTACCTGCTTCAGTCATATAGCCAGATTGTGTCTCATATCCATTAGAACCTTTACCTTTGTAAATCATATTGGTATAATATTTAGGTCCAAACGAGGTAGTGTTACCTTGCCAGTTTAATGGTATGTGTAATACAGAACCGTGATATTGATTAGTTATATTACTATCATCTATAATTAAAAATCCATACCATATATCATCATCATTGAAAACCCAGCTATATCTAGGGTAAAAAGGATTTGTTTCATCAGGTTGCACCATAAAATCAGAAGGTGTTGCTGGTCTAGGGTCTTGGAATACAGAAACCATGAAAGGTCTTTTTTGAGTATCTGTTGCTTCTGAAGATGAAAATGACATTAATACACTAGCATCTTCTGTTGAAGTTCCTACTAATGTAATAGGTTGATTTTCTATTACATTTGCTGCCATTGCGGCACCATCAAATGGAATTTCATTCCAGCCAGATATTAATTGTTGCTGACCTGCATGACCTCCAGTAGAAGTTTCAGCGTCCAATGCGCCAAAGCCGTAATCTACATTAGTTTCTATTATAGAATCAGGTTCTCTATTCCAATTCCAATAATTAGTGTATTTATGACTGTCAGTATATGTAGATTCGTGATATGTTGATTGTAAAGCACATCCGGCAGTTCCAGCTGCTTCACTAAAATCTGAATCTGTGGTACTATATATATCTAATATTGCACTATACGCTCTTTCATAATCATGTAAAGGTACTTTTACAGTCAACCAATATCTCCATGGTGAAATACACAATGTTGTATTTAAGAATCTACCCATTGGTACTGGTTTATTAGAATATCCCTCATTACCAATTATATTTCCATCAGCATCTTTCATATCTTCAACGACTGAATATATAATTTCATCTAAGCTACTAGCAGGGTCAGTTTGATAATCACCAAGGTAAACATTTGCTGAATTAGTATTCAAAGTGTATGTAGCATCACCTCCTATAATTGCTGCTGTATCTTGTCCTGTTAATCTATATCTTGCCTCTCCTACTCTTTCAGCTTTGACTATTGTAACACAATATTTATTTTGTCTTCTTACATCGTCTATCTCTTTACCCCATCCTACCTTTCCGTATGTTGTTGGGTTTACATGGTCATCAAGATTATCAAAAGATATCAATATATCATAATCATCATTACCACCAAGAGTGACTGCTGTACTTGTACTTGAAGAAGTTTTAATTTGGAAATAATCATTATCAAGTTTCTTAACATAATAATCCTGTTTATTTGTTATTCCAGTAACTAAATTAAAACCATTAAATTGAACTTTTTGATTATCTACCAAACCATGTGCTACAAGTTTAAATTTATCTGTAGCTACATAACTTCGTTCAAGAACCATTTGAGTTCTTGCTGTAGGGCTATTTTGAGTTAAATGTGCATCATGGTAATAATTTCTACCATCTGCTTGACCACTATCATGTACTAGGGCTAGTTTACCAACTGCTTGTGGTTCAAACGTAGAACACCATTCTCTACTTCCATGATAAACTAAGAATTGTTCATCTTCATCAAGTTGTAATGGTTTTTCTGAATCTACAGTAACTTCCCATACATTATCATCTATTTTAGTAGCATTAAAAATTCTTGACTGAACAAAAGGGTTTTCTCTTTTAACAAGCATACCCGGTGATAATGCTATATCAGCACCATTAGGTATATGAACATTAGCCTGTCCATTAACTACTAAATCAGAATAGTGTATATAACCACCACTAAGGGCACCTATAACTGCCGCAGAGTTTTTAAAATTATCATACCCAACTGCATCCTCGCCAATAGTACTAGTTCCTCCAGAACCATTTCCTGATTTAGAAGCACTACCGGCATAGTCTTTAAAGTATACCAACCAATTTAAATTAGGTCCTATCCAATTCGACAATAAAGTTGGGCTTTTTTCTGCTTCCTGAGTGCCGAAACTTGCATTACTATCTAAATCGTCATTGCTACTATCGTCCATTTTGAACGAATGGTAATCGTAAAGTGTAGAAGCGTTTGGTGCATTAATATTAGTTGAATGGTCAACAGCTGCACTACCACAACAAACATAAGAATTATCTACATTTATACTACTATCCCATTCATTAAAGTGGTGTGAATTCCATGAAAATTCCACTAACCCTGATTGTGAGAACTCTTCTACTCTGTTAATTCCTCTAGCATCATAATCGTCGTCATCCTTTAATGCTTGGAAATTCCAGAAACCTACATCTCCACCGTGTAAATCAACATCATGAGTCCTTCTTCTTTGGTGAGTGTTGTCGCCGAACATACAATAACTCATATATGGTAATCCAGCAGTGAGTGGTGTATTCCCTGTAAGTCCGTTAGTTGCATAAAATGAGTTTGTCCAAGTTGTTTCTTTTTCTCCAAAAGGGTATGATGTGTGGTATTCACCTAATGGGTGTGAATCATCAGAATATATTATACCTAGGTTATTTGTATTAGTTGGGTTATTTACTGTCGATGAGTCACATATAAATCCATTAAAAAGTAACCATCTTTTACTAGATTCTGCTTCTACTCTATTTTTAAATCCTAAAGATATATAAGCGTAATTGTCTTTTTGTACATTTATTTCTGCGTTATGAGTGGCTCTATTAGCAGTAAGAGCTGGTATACCCTTATCAGATAATTTGATTGTACCGAATTTACTTCTTATTGGTAAAGTTATTTTACCCGGTGCTAAATTATTTGCATTAATAGTTGCATTTTGGTGTTTATAATTAAATCTATAAGTACCTATATTATCTATATAGAATCTACAAATTACATCATTTGGTCTAGGTGGATTTGAAGCACCTGTATCAATTTTCTTAGCTCTTAAACCGTAATCTGCTGACTCTCTTGCATAAATTTCCTGTATAGCATCAGATGCTGACCAGTCAGTAGTACTTCTATCTTTGTCTCCATTAATTCTTGTAGATGTTAAAGCTATAGTAAGGTATGGTAACCACATCATATTTAAACCAGCAGAATTCTGACCATTTATACCGACGTCTGCGTGAGAGGTAAAAGAAACAGCACTTCCGGGACTGTTTTTATTATTCCAAACATTCATATTAGTAGTCCCCTTTGTTCCCATAATACCTGATTTAATATGGTACTTTCGGAACATAGACCATTCTCCTAAATTATCATATTTTGAACTTCCATCATCTTTTTCATGTCCAGATAAACTTATATATGGTAATCTACCATCTTCGTAAGCTGCATTGGCTAAAGTACCATCTGTATGTACACTTCTTAATATACTCTTGGCACCGTTAGTGACAACCATCTTAACTCCGTCTGGTGTGCAATAAAATCTAAATACACATTCATTATTTGCTAAATCATCTTTAGCTATCCATGCTTTAGGGAATTTCTCACTTCCACCACTTATTTTTAATCTTGGGTCTCCAGCGTTTGTATGGTCTAAATCACCTATCCAAGTTACTGCGTAATATTCATTATTATTAAGTGTAGGCCATTCATGTATAAAGAAACCGTTACATCCTTCATATGCGTTTGAAGTACTACTAACTCCTGCCACATCTACTACCTTTAGTATATCGTTGTCTTTACCTATAGCATATCTATTAAAACCTAAAAATAAAGCTCTTCGCATAGTAATATAATTAGATTGATAAGCATATGGTGCTCCGGGTAGTTCTAGTTGACCTGTAAATTGAATAAAAGGAAATTGGTCATTGTCGTCAGAACCATCAATGTTTAATGGTGCTGGACAATACATCTGTGCTCTAACTTCTTGAAGGTAATCTACATCACCGTTTACAGACTTTAAATGTCTTGCTGGAGTACCGTCATGTTCATAAAATGCATGTAAACATTCCATCATGGCCATTTTACTTCCAGTTCCTTCTACAGATTTATCTACAAAAGCAAAATTACTCATAGATATAGGGACTTTACCTGACGGATTTGATACTGTTGCGTCTTCGGCATTGGTAATAGTGAATTCATAATTACGACTTGTTCTAATTTGAGTAAATATAGTGTTTGAAGTTGTTATAATACTATCTTCTGGTGGTAATTGTAATCCTGTAAAGTCTGGTTTACTTATGTTTACTGATGTTACTTCCTCAGATTTTTCATATTTTATGGTAACATCTTCATCAAGAACATATATATCGTCTGTAAACCTTCCAGTTCCACTTTTAGGTCTCCATTTTTTCTTTACTGCTTGGGTACTTACAACAGCTTGTGCTACATCACCGGCTGCTACCTGAAGACCTTCAACTCCATCTCCATCACCCATAAGAGTTCTACCTACTGCTGAACCCCAATCCTTTGTTTTACCTCCCCAATAACTTGCACCGTCTGATAAATACTCTGTTACTTCGCCATTTCCTTTTCCAGATGCGCTTGCTGTAACTGCGGAAATATTAGATTCATAACCGGGCATTTTTTCCATATAAATCCATAATGACCTAGCATGTGCTCCGGACATATCTGGCGTAGTCTGCGAATATATTCTTTCAGCTTGGTCTACACCATATGCTATAGCACCTCCTGCAATAAGAACACCACCTAGAGACATTGTAGTCGCTGCCGCTAACGCTGCACCGCTTGCAAGACCCATACCAGTACCTCTTCCTAAATCTAATAATCTTTGTTGTGTTGGAGAATATTGAGCATTAAATTCGTCTGAACGACGGCGCCCATGTATTCTAACACTTTCTTTAGGTGGTACATAATATCTAGCAAATATAGCATTTCTAGTTAATTTAGTTCCTACCCATCCTTTCTGATTTTGATAAAAATCTTCTATAGTAATTCTTTCTCCCTCAAGTACAACTTTATAATCAGCACTTATACTTGATGCTACTCTTGAAGCTGAACCTGTATAAAAATTAGTACCGTCTAAAGCGTCAAAATCTTGGGTTTCAGTATCTCCTATATATGAAGAAAATGTTAAAATATCTTCACAATTAGGAGAAGTACCTCCTTCTGTGATATTTGCATCTTGGTTACCTTTTGTTTTCCATAACATAAAATCTGCATTTTTTGCAGTTGTTCCATCAGTTTTTCCAGTAGGTCCTGTTATTTCTTTTAATGATTCTGCATATAACCATAATCTTGTTCCAATTAATGTTGCATCTCCATATTGAGGTCTGGTTGATACTTGTGTATTCCAAAATCCTATTCTATCTCTAACACCACCAGAAACTAAAACTTGTGGGTTCTGCCCGTCTGATAAATCTGGGTAACGTTGGTCGAAATAACCATCGTTAGTTATGTCTGTTTTTCTGTAAAAAATTCCCATTATACTATTCTCCTATCTAATACTTTCGAATTTAACGAAGCTCCTTGTTCAAACGTGCGAACATCTAAACTACCACTATAGGAGGAGCTATTTAAAGCTTTTGGTAAAACGTCTGCTATTTTATCAGCAAATACATCTCCATCATAAACATCTCCTGAAATATTAATATTTATACCACCACTCGCCCCACCATCAAGCATATTTTGTGTTCGTGGTATAACTGTCTCACCAGTCTGTAACATAGCAAGACCGTGTTCAGATGTTAATGGTCCACCTGTCATTTTTCCTCCGTTATCATAAGTTCTGGCCATGAACATACCTCCGTTATCCATTACTCCCCAGTCTCCAAATAATAATCTCATAGCTGCAAGACCTGCACCCATAGCTGCAATTGTAGCAAGCACAGTTAAACCTAGAGACCATGAAGCATGGAATGCCATCCATGCGACTGTTAAACCTATTAATATAGCCATTAATGCCCTCATAGGTTCGAATGTTTTTACTATAGCGGCTATTACTACCGCTACTACTGCTATACCTGCTGTCATAGCAATCCAATTAGCAGTCCATGATAATGTATTAGCTGCTACTGCCTCAGTTTCCAACCATTTTGCAGCGGTCTTACCAAATATTAAACTTGTATATGAGGCTTCAGTTCCAGCTGCTTTCATCTGTGCAAGAGTTAACATCATCATTGCCTTTGTGTTAGCCATTGTGGCTAAAGTAGAAAATGGTATAATACTATTTAATACTTTCCAGTATACAAGTAAAGTTAACATGTTAGGTCCTAATTTATCTAATATATTTAACATTATTAACAAAGGCTTTGTAGCTAAAGTTAAAAGTTTTTGAAAAGTATCTAATCCTGCTTCTTGTGCTAAAAATACATCTTTTAATCTCCTTACTACTACTATAACTTCTTTCATTACCTCTAATACAAAATCTCGTATTGCGTATGAAAATTCAGTTAATTGTTCATTACCTTTTTCGCCTACAATAAAGAAACCTATAAATTCATCTACTAATTCTTTTATTTGTAGAGTAAACGTATTAAGAGTGTCATTAGCTTCACCTACTTTATCTGAAAAGAGGAATGGAGCTATAAGTGCAGTCTTCACTCTCTGAATTTGAGCCTCTAAAGACTGTTGTTGTAAATCTGCCATAGCTGTAGCTTCTCCAGCAGCTCCTTGTAAATTAACAACTGCCTCGTTAAACTCATCAGCATTCTGAGCTAATAATGCGAAAGCTGTAGCACCACGTACGTTCATCGATTCTAACATAGCAGTTAAACTTTCAACATCTGAGTATCCCATTGTTGTAAATATACTTTGTGCGTCTGTAGCTATTTCTGTTAAACTTCTCATACTACCATCAGCGTTCATAGTTTCAAGACCCATCTTTCTTAAAGCGTCTTCATTATCATTAGCGTGTTTTGCTATCTGTGCTAACGCTTGTCTTAAACCACGACCTGCTATACCTGCTTCTAAAGCACGGTTAGATAGAACTTCTATACCACCAAGTAATTGGTCTATACTCTGTCCTGTAGCCACGAAGAAAGGCATAGCGAATTTAACAGAACTTGCTAAGTCTTGCCATTCAACTAAAGATTTCTGAATAGTGTGTGCAAATTTATCTGTAAGTATTGAAGCCTCTGACATTTCCATACCGAAACCCATAATGGTCTGAACTGTTAATTTAGCTAATGTGTTATGGTCACCTTGTGTTGCCATAGATAATAGTAATGTGCTTCTCAATACTTCTTGAGATTCTGCGGCTGAAAGACCAGCAGAAGCCAGCTGATACAAACCTGTAGCAGCATCTTGTGTAGAAACACCATATTGTAATCCGAATTGTACCATCTCGTCTGTTACTGAGTGTAACTCTTCTCTTGTTACACCGAAGACCGAGTTGGCATTAATAATAGTTCTTTCGAACTTAGTAACTTGTTCTATAACTGGTTGTAGTTTATATGCAAAGGCTGCTATAGCTGCTGTACCTATAATAAAAGCATTCTTCATACCAGCACCAGCTTGTTGAATAACACTTTGCATCTGTTTACCCAATTTCTTATATGCTTCTGTGCGTACCTTAATACTATGTAATTCTTGTTTATTTTGTTTTCCTAGTTCAGAAACATCTTTTTTATATTGTCTGTAATTTGTTTTTTTTGTTCTAGCTTCTGACTTTTCATGTTGAATTGCTTCTTCATCCAACCTTATCATGTCTTTAGCTTGTTGTTCTAATACTTCATTTTCTGCTATTCTCTCGGCTGCACCGTGAGAAGAAACTTCATTTAGACGATTGTTCTTTTCAATTAAATCCTTAGTTAACAGTATAGCCTTTTTTCTGTCTTCAGCTTGTTGTTTACCAAATTCTGTCGCGGAAGTACCAGTACCAAAACCACCTTTACCTTTGGAAGCTTTTCCTCCATACTTTCCAGCTTGACCTACTTTTAAATCTTCTTTGGCTGCTGCATCTGCAAACTTTTTATATGCCTTATTAATTATTTTTAGCTGTTTTTCAAAATCCTCACCAGCGTCTTCATCTATCCATTGACCTTTTTCTTGTTTTGGAGGTCTAGGCATACCCTTTTTAATAGTTTTAGAAATACGTTCTGACGATGCTTTAACAGAATCTTCTCTAATCTTTTCGGCCTTTTTATTATCTTCTTCTAAAACTTGACCGGCTCCTTTAATAAGCCTGTTACGTTCCACGATACCTTCAGTAGCTTTTTTGGTGCTTTTTAAATTTAAAGCATCCATTAAACTTGACAACCAACCTATTGCTTGGTCTCCTGAACGGCGGTCTATATCAACGCCTGTTCCTACTGCTAAAAGATATCCTTCTCGGCCCATCCTATATTAAATCCTTAAATGTTTGTACTCTCCTTTTCTGTCCACTTCTTTCTTTATACTGTTCATTTAATGATAGGTATCTATTATAATCAGACCTAACATTAGGTTTTCCTTCAGCCATATGTTTAATATCTTTGTCGTCATACCCATCATAGGCATGCAAATTCTGATATTGCGTATAAGCTGCCATTAACCCTGTTAATTCATATCTAGGGGTTTCCTTTATTTCACTCCAGCTCATTCCGAGCTCTTTCATTAATGGGATGATTACGTATACTGCGTCAGGACTCGTACTCATCCACTGGTAAAATTACCGGTATCGTCACCACCGATAATCTTTCCAGTTATAGACCAACGTGCTTGCGTTGGTAATTTATTCCAAGCTTCTGGTGGAATACAAAAACCATCAGGATTTAACTTATTAGCTTTTGCTATCATTTTATTAACTCTTTCTTGAGCTAAATCCTTATAATATTCCTGAACATCATCATCAGGCGTTCCATCTGCTGGAACTGCCATTTTAGGTTCTTCAGATTCTGTTAGTTCGCACCATTGTACTGGAATTAATTTACCAGCATACTCTATTTTTGCTTCTTGTACTGTTTCAGTCATTGAGACCAAATCGTCTATGGTCCATATTTCTTTCTCTTGCTTTTCTTCCATTTTTTTTTCTCCTTTACTACTTAATGGTAAATTTTTTCAACTTCGCCATTGTCGTAAATTATGTTGGTGTATCCTATTCCGGGTATTCTTTTCTTTTCTTTTCTACCTTGAACAGGTTCAGGAACAGACTCTTCTTGTGGAGCCTCTTCCTTCATTTCTTCAATCTTATCTTTTTTATCTTTTTTAGCCATATTTATTTACCTAATTATCGTGTAAACACCAATATCCCCAGTTAGCTGTACCAATCTTTTCGATACCTACATAGGTGTCTGCACCTAATGTTAGTGCATTGGTTGCTGTTTTAAGAGCGTCTGCTGCTGCGGACATAGTTGCATAACCTTCTGCTTTAATAACTGTTGTTGCCATAAACAATCACCTTATATATCTGTTGAACCAGTTACAGTAGTATATTCTGCTGTAACTATTTTAGGGTCTACCATAGATATAAACTCCATAGTTTCTTCTTGTACACCATCTGATGAGATAGAAGTTGTGTGTCCTGTTATCTGACAATTCCTTAATACAAATATTTCTCCACTTGTTTTTAATTGTAAGTGTAAACGGTAACCGTAGTTTACTGTTGGTTTTTCTAAACCAGTGTATACATTGGTTGCTGAATCGGCAGTGACTACGCCACTACATCCCCATCTTAATGTGTTAGTTCCATCTCCGTTGAATATAACATCCCAAACTGCATCTTTCTTCTTCCTTGTTAGTGATAAAGTAGTTTCTTTCTTAATTTCTGCTTTTAACACAGTTCTAAGACCTATGAAAGATATATCTTCGTCTGTAGCTCCAATTCCAAGGTCAACACCTGTTAAATCTGTTACTAGTCCACTAGCGTTCATTGCAGTGCCTCTATCACTTGCGAATTTGGTACCGCCAGATGAAGATGCTTGAACTTTTAAGGTAGTATCATGAACATGAAGTCCTGCTCCAGATTTTTCTGTTGCTAAATAGACTTTTACGTCTCTTCCTAAATAATAAGCCATCTATAGGTCTCCTGCTGCTGTTTGAGCATATGTTTCTGAATCAGCGTCACATATAACTGGGTCAACATAAGACATAAACTCTAATGTTTCTTCAGTTGTTCCATCTGCATTTAATGATACTGTGTGCCCTGTAACACAACAGTTTCTTACAACAAATATTTCTGTGCTATTTTTAAGCTTCATATGAAGCCTGTAACCGTAACCGACATCATCGGGTGCACCTGCGTTAGCGTCCCTGATATCTGTTCCTAAATTGTTTAATCCTGCTCTTGCGCCATTAAACAATGCATCCCAAGTTCTATCACTTTTCTTACGAGTTAAAGTGACACTTGTTTCTTTCTTTATCTCTGCCTTTAAGACAGTTCTTTGACCAAAATAAGAAATATCTTCATCAGTAGCTCCGATAGTCAGGTCTACACCTGTTAAATCGGATACTTCGTTTGAATATGTCTTACTTGAGTTAACCGTCTGAGTTCCGAATACACTGGTACCGCCATCTGCGTTGTTTGCTCTGGGACCTGCTATAACGGTATGGGTAGCATTGTCAAAACTGCCAGTCGCTACATGAGTTGCTACTCCTCCATTGTCATAGATAAAATCACCAGACGTTGCTGCACCAGATGCGTCTCCGTCTTCAGTGGTTAAGGCCACTACTACATCTCTTCCTAGGAAATATGCCATATTTTCACCTTTTATTAATACGCCTCGCGATGGCGTCTTATACTTCTAGTAGACACCAGTATATAAAGCTTTCGCTGAATTAGCTATATTTTATATCTTTTCATCCTCTATACAACTGTTCTTCAATACTTATATAAGGTAAGGCCCAGAAAATACCACTGTCAAAAGATTTCCTCTCAGCTTTTAATATGTCAGCCCTACTATTTCTACCCTCTTCTATTAAACTCTTTTGTAAATCTTCATGTATCACATCTAAACATTCATTAATTAACTTTTTTGCTATTTTTGGAGAAAAACTAACAGTAAGTGGTTTAGAAGCTGCATTTATTGAACTATATATACCAGCGCTTGACACTATATTATGAACTATGTTAGCATCTCTACTTCTGTGTACTTGGTGCATACCGAAAGTCTGATGTTTAATCTTATGATTAATTGCCTCCTTTGCGGCAGCCGCTTTATCTCTATCCTTTAATAAAGCATGATAATGACTTAAACCTGAAAAAACTTTGGCTTGGGCTTTAGCAACATCTAAATTATATTCGAATGCCTTTGTTCCAGCACTAACTGGGTAATGTTCTACCCGTGTAGAACCATACCATCTTTCTCCTGTCTGAGGGCTTGCTTCTGTTATTGGGATTCCTGAACGATATTCTTTACCAGCATTAGCAGCTATATTGGATAATGTGTGGTTAACCCAAAGGGCTTGGTCTCTGGTCATCTTCTTTGTAGCTTGACGTTGAGCCGCACTTTTAGCGTTCATAGCAGCATCTCTACGTAATTCGGATGTAGAGGAACCTCTTGAACCTTTTACTCCTGCAACAGGGATTTGTCCAGCTTTCTTTTGTTTTCGTGTTCTTCTATTCTTAATAGCTTTGATATATTGATTTAAATCCTTTAAAACTGTACCAGACATATATTCTCCAAATTTCTCTTGCATATCAGCACGATTCGTATCATTTATCTTATCATACTCACCATATTCTATTCCTGATGTGTTTTCTTTAGGCAATTCGTGGTGGTTTGCAAAACCGCCTCTTTCAGTGGATTCTAAAACTACTTTTTTACCATTAATTACTGTTTCTATATCTGCTCGACGTGCAGTTCCCATAGCTTTTCCGGGGTCTACTTGAGGGCCCATCAGCATTTCTTCAGCTGCATCTTTAGCTTTCTGTTTTATAACATCTTCTGATATTTTTACTTTACCTTTAAAGGAATTTGGGAACATTTTTTTAGCCCAACCCTGTACATCTTTACCTTTAACTGAGTCTACATATGTATTATATCTTCTTTCTTCTTCTGTAAAATTAAAATTAGAATATTCATTACTATTTAATAAAGAAGCCATAGCTTCTCCTGTTGTCTCTCTAGCAGAATACCATATATAATTACCTCTTAGCATGAACTTGTTTGCTTTACCATGAAATTTTTCTAATTGTGGTTTTAATTTTTGCACATCTGTTAGTCTTGTCTTTCTAAAAACATCAAACCCTCCTTCACCCATAGCTTTCCTAAGAGCTCGTACATGTCCTAAATGTACTCCTTCTGCTATAGGCACTTGAGCTCCTAAATAATATTCAGGTATATCCATGGTATGGAAACCCATCTTAGTTAATGTATATGATTTAAACCACTTTGTATCTGTTTCAGATAAACCCCTATATGCATCAGGGGTAATACCTGTTGTTCTAATACCTTTTCTCTCTTTACTATATTTAAATTTCTGACCTACTTCTTTAGTCAGCGCTGGATAATAACCACCATGAATAGTGATTGCATTATCAGTCATATTATCTCTTATTCAAGAAGTATATCTCAAATTCTGCCGTAGCTCCATACCACTCAACTTCTTGTATAAAACCTATATCTCTCCAAGAAGCTAAATGTCTTTCTACAATTTGCAGCTCTTCCTCTTCGTATACTCCCCAGTCTATCTCCATAACTGAGTTGGCTATGTTTAACATCAACCAATTTAATAATCTTCTTTGTTTATAATCAACACCACTTATAGCTATTGTAGTGTCTTTATCTAATATCATATGGAATAAAAAACTCATACCGTAAACTTCACCAGAAGAAGATGTACTATCAGAACCGAAAGTTATCTTTTCTCCATGAAACTTCTCTTCGAAACCTGAACCTACTTGTTGAACAACTAAAGCAGGAAATTTTAAATCTTCTGTCTCTGGGAATTGTCCATACACATGAATATCTCCTGTCACAGCACTGTTAATTTTATCACTAACACCCATCATCAGGGCTCTTTCTATTACGTTTAAATAATCTTTAGCCAAATGCTCTCCTCCTGCTTGTTCTATTTCCTCTAGTTCTTACTGCTTTAATACTCATATATTCATCTCTGTAGTCTTTGATGCTCTCTAGGCTCCATATGGCACTCTTATATATATTAATATCTTTAAGCTCTATAGCGCTAGAGCTTGATGTAGCAATTACTAGGGAGCTTAAATAGTTCTCATTATCTCCATAGAGCTTGTCAACATCTAAAGTTCTTGTAGAAGGAGTAAGAGTATAGTTACTTCCGTTTATCCATACTTCTTCAGTATCAGTAGCAGCATCTATATCTCTAATAGGTAAATCAATCAAAACCCAATCACTAGGTGCGAATGCATCTGTTACTGTCCATACCAGTGATTTATCTGCATCTTTTTCTTTTCCGTTAAGTGTGATTGACTGTAATGTACCTGTTGTTTTAATCTTAAATCTAATCCTATCTACTGTGTAGCCCGGATTATAAGTAGAGCCTGATACGCCTTCTTCTAATGTTATATTTTCTAAAACTTTGCTAGTAGAAGATATATCTATTGTTTTGTCTACCGGTAAAGTTAAATCATTAGGTTTGTATACTGCTCTTTCTATATCTATAAATCTATCATAAGATTCAAACTCATCAAATTGAGTTGATTCACTAAAATTATCAAGTTGTCTAATTGTTGCTAAAGAGGGTGTGTAAAAGGTACATTCTCCATTGATTCTAGCCCCTGTTCTTTCTAGCTTACCAGAACGGCTAATAACGGGCGTTTGAAGCACTTTTAAGCCTCCTATCGTTAAAGGTGGTGTACTCTTATGATAAACCGTATTTACGGCACTACCGTCGATTGTAGTATTAGTTGAAGTTTCATACCCAAAATTAACAGCTGGGCCTGATAAAGCATCTGTCCTTACACCATCTTTATTAGTATCTTTAGTTGTCATTACATCTTTATTGTATATAGCATCCCTTTGAAATACTACTTCTCTTACATTGCTAGTGCGGTGACTCATTTGTCTAAGCAACTTGGGCATGTTTAATGAACCTAGTCCTACCGTACTAACCATAATTATCCTTAATCTATATTCCTTGGTTTTTGCCTAACATTTAATGTACTACTTGAACCGTCAATGTTTTTCTTCCAATCTACATCTCCTAATGTAGGGTCTGCGTTATAAGTGGAAGTGGTAATACTTAATGCGTTCTTTTGTAGTAATGCATTTCTTGCCATATCTAAATATTTACCATATGGGTCATCATCAGTATAAGTTATAAAGATTTCTCCTATCTTTAAGTTCTCTATACCCATACCGTTTTGTGCTATACTTGCTAGATAGGAACTATAGTAAGTAACTGCTTGGTCTTGTAAATCGTGTGTATTTACAGCATAAGTTGCACCTTCTTGTTCTTCTACCCATTCTATGGCCATTGTTATTAATACTGAAAGGTCATCATCATCAACTTCTGTTGATTGTATACCTGTCATCAATCTAACACGACTACCTAGCTTATCTAATGTCATTACTGAATCTCTTGTTATTCCCATGTTACATCATCCCCCATGCACCTACTCCCGTAGCTGCACTAAGTGCAAATCCAACTATCCATCGAACTTGTCTTTTTATATCTTCTTCCCACATTTCATGATGGTGTAAATGATTAGTGAACAAAGTTTCAAATTTATCCATTCTATTATAGATTGTTTTTATTCTCTCATCCATACGAATAAGTAACTCTTCTCTTTCCCACTCGTCCATTATCCACCTCTCCTGTCTGGAATTGTTCCTTCATCTACGAATTGTTGATACATATCTTCTAATGACATTCCATACTCTGTTATGGCATAAAGATTTATTTCGTCCCAATCCATGTCTGTTTCTGTTCCTACTATTAAACCATCAGCAACATAGTTGTTAGATTTAGTTATAATATTCCATACTGCATTTTGTCTTTCACCGGTTGACCAGTGTTTTTCTACATCTACAACTCTTTTGTGTACAAGTTGTTTACCTTTAACACCTATACCTTTAGCACCGGTTGGTATACCTAATACACTATCAAGTTTTATATTCTTAAATACTGTATCTTGATTATATCTTTCTCTCATCCATTCTTCGAATTCTACAATAGCCCATTCTTCACTTGATGTCATATAAGGGTGTTCATGTGTAGAGGTAATCTTAGAACCATCATCAAAGTGTAAATCTACGAAATGATTTCTGTATGTAGCGTAGGAACCATGTTCTAGAGTTTCTATATCATACTCACCAGTTTCTGCATTATAAATTAATATCTCTTCACCATCGTCTATATCTTCAATAGGTTTTGTTGAACCGTCTGCTAACATAATTGGTGTGCCGGGTGCGAAACAAGTACCGGGTGGGAATGTACATGGTCCTCCACCACCACCGGGTTCACCGGGAGGTCCGGGGTCACCTTGTGGTCCCGTAGGTCCAGCTGCTCCTTTCTGACCTTTCTGTCCTTTAGAACCTCCACCGCCACCGCCAGAAGGTCCTTGAGCACCTGTAGCTCCTTTATCTCCAGCAGTACCTTGTGGTCCTGTAGGTCCTGTAGAACCTTGTGGTCCTGTAGGTCCAGTAGGTCCTGTACTTCCTGTATCACCTTTGTCACCAGCACTTCCTTGAGGTCCTGTAGGTCCTGTAGGTCCTGTAGGTCCTGTTCCAGATGGTCCTTGAGAACCAGTTCCTCCTTTCTGACCTTTCTGTCCTTTAGTACCGCCACCGCCGCCGCCACCAGCAGCACCTTTTTGTCCTTTGCTTCCTGTAGCTGCGAATGTTATCTGTACTGTTCTACCAGCTGAAAATATGCTACTCACTGAGGTATCACTCTTAGCTGATACAGATGCTATTGTAATAATAACGTGTGTGTTACCCATGTCTGTAGCAAATCCAGTCTGGTCGTCTGTTCTTAAAATTATGAAATTAGTATTGTCTGATAAATCGACTAAACGTATATCTACTGGGAAACCATCGTATGCGTCTATATAATCATATAATGAATTAGCACCAGCATTCTGGTCAAACGCTGAAAGTGCTATAGAGGTAATACTTGCTGCGGTTCCATGGTTTAATCTGAATTCTCCAGAACCGGGGTCAGCCATTGATGTGCTTGAATCGAAGTTGTATTGTACACCAGCTGGTTCACCAGTTGGTCCTTTGTCACCACCGGGTCCTTGAGGTCCAGCACTTCCTTGAGGTCCTGTACTTCCTGTTGGTCCTTGAGGTCCAGCTGCTCCAGTTCCTCCTTTGTCTCCAGCACTTCCTTGAGGTCCTGTACTTCCAGTAGGTCCTTGAGGTCCAGTAGCACCGGGAGCACCTTTATCACCAGCAGTTCCTTGTGGTCCTTGAGGTCCTGTACTTCCTTGAGGTCCAGTAGGTCCTGTAGCACCGGGAGCACCTTTGTCTCCAGCAGTACCTTGAGGTCCTGTACTTCCTTGAGCACCTTGAGGTCCTTGAGCACCAGTTCCTCCTTTGTCACCAGCAGCTCCTGTAGGTCCTTGAGGTCCTGTACTTCCTGTAGGTCCTTGTGGTCCTGTTGCACCGGGAGCACCTTTGTCTCCAGCGGTTCCTTGTGGTCCTTGAGCACCAGTTGCACCTTTTGCACCAGCAGCTCCTGTTGGTCCTTGTGGTCCAGCAGGTCCGTCTGGTCCTGTAGCACCTGTTCCTCCTTTGTCTCCAGCTGCACCAGTAGCACCTTGAGCACCTTGAGCACCTTGAGGTCCTTGACCACCAATAGTACCTTTATCACCAGCAGTTCCTTGTGGTCCTTGAGGTCCTGTTGGTCCAGTAGGTCCTGTAGCACCGGGAGCACCTTTGTCTCCAGCAGTACCTTGAGGTCCTGTAGTTCCTGTAGGTCCTTGAGCACCTGTATCTCCTGTTCCTCCTTTATCACCAGCAGTTCCTTGTGGTCCTTGAGGTCCTGTACTTCCTGTAGGTCCTTGAGCACCAGTTGCACCTTTTGCACCAGCAGCTCCTGTTGGTCCAGTTGGTCCAGCAGGTCCGTCTGGTCCTGTAGCACCTGTTCCTCCTTTGTCTCCTGCTGTTCCTTGAGCACCTTGAGCACCCTGAGCACCTTGAGCACCTTGAGGTCCTTGACCACCAAGAGTACCTTTATCACCAGCAGTTCCTTGAGGTCCTTGAGGTCCTGTTGGTCCAGTAGGTCCTGTAGCACCGGGAGCACCTTTGTCTCCAGCAGTACCTTGAGGTCCTGTAGTTCCTGTAGGTCCTTGAGCACCAGTTGCACCTTTTGCACCAGCTGCTCCTGTATCACCTTGAGGTCCTTGACCACCAAGAGTACCTTTATCACCAGCAGTTCCTTGTGGTCCTGTAGGTCCTGTAGCACCGGGAGCACCTTTGTCTCCAGCAGTACCTTGAGGTCCAGTTGCACCTTGAGCACCTTGAGCACCTGTATCTCCTGTTCCTCCTTTGTCACCAGCAGTTCCTTGTGGTCCTGTACTTCCTGTAGGTCCTTGAGGTCCTGTAGCACCGGGAGCACCTTTGTCTCCAGCAGTACCTTGAGCACCTTGAGCACCTTGAGGTCCTTGAGCACCAGTTGCACCTTTTGCACCAGCTGCTCCTGTATCACCTTGAGGTCCTTGACCACCAAGAGTACCTTTATCTCCAGCAGTTCCTTGTGGTCCTGTAGGTCCTGTAGCACCGGGAGCACCTTTGTCTCCAGCAGTACCTTGAGGTCCAGTTGCACCTTGAGCACCTTGAGGCCCTTGAGCACCAGTTCCACCTTTGTCACCAGCAGTTCCTTGAGGTCCTGTAGAACCTTGTGGTCCTGTAGCACCTTGTGGTCCTGTAGCACCGGGAGCACCTTTGTCTCCAGCAGTTCCTTGAGGTCCTGTACTTCCTTGAGGTCCTGTAGGTCCAGTTGGTCCTGTAGAACCAGTAGCACCTTTATCACCAGCAGTACCTTGAGTACCTTGAGGTCCTTGACCTCCACTTGCACCTTGCACTCCTTTACTACCAGATGATGAGAATTGTAATACTATACTTTCAGCATTACTTGGTTTTGTACCTGAAATGCTTGAACATGTTAATTTTCTGTAACCAGTGGCAGAAACTACTGCCGTTACTGTGAAATTACAGAATGTTGAATCTGTAGAATCTGCTGAATTAATTGTTAATGTACCACTATCGGTATCATCCATTGAATCAAGCCAGTCTGTGAAATCAGTACCATTGTTATCTGCTAAATCTATAAATATAGAAGTGACAGACCCTATAGTAGCATGATTGAATCTTAAAATACCTGTACCGGGGTCGGAATCTGTAGTAGTAGTACTAAAGGTATAATTAACACCACCTACTGCTCCTTGTGCACCTGTGGCTCCTTTTGCACCTTGGTCTCCAATAGGTCCTTGAGGTCCTGTAGCACCGGTAGCACCTTTTTGACCAGTTGGTCCTTGAGCACCTGTATCTCCTTGAGGTCCTTGAGGTCCTGTGGTTCCTGTAGTTCCTTTATCACCAGCAGTTCCTTGAGGTCCTTGAGGTCCTGTAGTTCCTTGAGGTCCTTGAGCACCAGTTGCTCCTTTAGTACCTTGGTCTCCTGTTCCACCTTTGTCACCAGCAGTTCCTTGAGGTCCTGTAGAACCTTGTGGTCCTTGAGCACCTTGTGGTCCTGTAGCACCGGGAGCACCTTTGTCTCCAGCTGCACCAGTAGCACCTGTTCCACCTTTGTCACCTGCCAATCCTTGAGGTCCAGTAGGTCCAGTTGGTCCAGCAGGCCCTGTAGGTCCTGTACTTCCTTGAGCACCAGTTGCACCTTGGTCACCAGTTCCTCCTTTGTCACCAGCAGTTCCTTGAGGTCCTTGAGCACCAGTTGCACCTTTTGCACCAGCTGGTCCTTGAGCACCTTGAGGTCCTTGAGGTCCGTCTGGTCCTGTAGCACCTTGCGCACCAGTTCCACCTTTGTCACCTGCTGTTCCTTGAGGTCCTTGAGGTCCTGTCGGTCCAGTAGGTCCTGTAGTTCCTGTTCCTCCTTTGTCTCCAGCAGTACCTTGTGGTCCTGTAGCACCTTGCGCACCAGTTCCTCCTTTGTCTCCTGCTAATCCTTGAGGTCCAGTTGCACCTTGAGGTCCTTGTGCACCAGTTGCACCTTTTGCACCAGCTGGTCCAGTTGGTCCTGTACTTCCTGTAGGTCCTTGAGCACCTGTATCTCCTGTTCCTCCTTTGTCTCCAGCAGTTCCTTGAGGTCCTGTAGCACCAATTCCTCCTTTGTCCCCGGCAGTACCTTGAGCACCTTGAGCACCTTGAGCACCTTGAGCACCTGTATCTCCTGTTCCTCCTTTGTCACCAGCAGTTCCTTGTGGTCCTGTACTTCCTGTAGGTCCTTGAGCTCCAGTTCCTCCTTTGTCTCCTGCTAATCCTTGAGGTCCCTGAGCACCAGTTGCACCTTTTGCACCAGCTGGTCCTGTAGAACCTTGAGGTCCTTGTGGTCCAGTAGGTCCGTCTGGTCCTGTAGCACCGGGAGCACCTTTGTCTCCAGCAGTACCTTGTGGTCCTGTAGCACCTTGAGGTCCTTGTGGTCCAACAGGTCCTTGAGGTCCTGTATCACCTTTCATTGAAAGGGACATATAAACGTCATCTTCATCTGAGAAAGAAGAAGTAGCTAAACCACTTGCCCCGCCCTCATGTGAGACTGCAACAGTTCTATAATCACCTGAATCAGAACCACTACCAGTCATTTCGAAAGTAACCCATTTGGTTATATCATCTTTCTTTTCTATTTTAATTCTATTACCAGTTACTAACATATCTGCTAGAACTGCATCTAGTGTACCACCACTCTCATCATCTTCGTATATAGACAATTGTGTAACACTTGCTAATGTAGCATGGTTTAAAACAATCTCTCCGTTTGATGATGGTGCAGTAGAAGTATCTGTTAAATCTACGTGCATCATAAAAGTAGAAGCTGGTAATGATGCTTCTCCTTTAAGTCCTTTATCTCCTGTAGCACCTTTGTCACCAGCAGTACCTTGTGGTCCAGTCGGTCCAGTAGGTCCACCTGCTCCTGTTGCACCTTGAGCTCCTTGAGCACCTTGAGGTCCTGTAGCACCAGTTCCTCCTTTATCTCCAGCAGTTCCTTGTGGTCCAGTTGGTCCACCTGCTCCTGTATCTCCTTTATCTCCTGCTGCTCCACCGGGTCCTGTAGGTCCTGTAGCACCTTGAGGTCCTTGTGCACCAGTTGCACCTTTATCTCCTGCTGCTCCACCGGGTCCTGTAGGTCCAGTTCCACCTGTAGCACCTTGAGCACCTTGAGCTCCCTTATCTCCAGCAGCACCATCAGAACCATTAGAACCAGCAGGTCCTTGTGGTCCAGTTGCTCCTGTAGCTCCTTTTGCACCTTGTGGTCCAGTTGGTCCACCTGCTCCTGTATCTCCTTGTGGTCCTTGTCCACCAGTTGCACCTTTATCTCCTGCAACACCTTGAGTACCTTGAGCACCTTGAGCGCCTGTAGCACCCTTATCTCCATCAGAACCATCAGAACCAGCAGGTCCTTGTGGTCCTGTAGCTCCAGTAGCTCCCTTTAATCCTTGTGGTCCTGTAGGTCCAGTTCCACCTGTATCTCCTTTATCTCCAGCAGTTCCTTGTGTACCTTGAGCACCTTGAGCACCTTGAGCACCTTGAGGTCCAGTTGCTCCAGTAGCTCCTTTATCACCAGCAGTACCTTGTGCTCCTTTATCTCCAGCAGCACCTCCTGCTCCAGTTACTCCGGGTTCTCCTTTCCCTCCTTGAGGTCCAGTTGGTCCTGTACCTCCAGTAGGTCCACCAGCACCAGTTCCTCCTTTATCTCCTGCAACACCTTGAGTACCTTGAGCACCAGTTGCTCCTTTTTGACCAGCATCTCCTTGAGGTCCTTGAGTTCCAGTTGGTCCTGTACCTCCAGTAGGTCCAGTTGCACCTGTATCTCCTTTATCTCCAGCAGTTCCTTGTGTACCTTGTGGTCCAGCTGGTCCCTGAGCACCTTGATTTCCTTTATCTCCAGCAACTCCTTGTGGTCCTTGTGGTCCTGTAGCACCTGTAGGTCCTTGAGGTCCGGGTGATAATTCTCCCTTTTGTCCTTTACCTCCAGCAACTCCTTTCTGTCCTAACTCTATAATAGAAGGACTACCATCATTCTTTTTAGTAAATAATTTACCATCGTGCGTGTTAATTGCTAATTCCCCTAGCTCTAAATCACTAACTACTGGTACGTCTGTACCTTTTGCACTACGCTTATGATAAATTCTATTTGTCATTATCTAAGACCCGTAAGTCCCTCCATCTAACACTAAATATTTTGCTGTTACTGTGCTATTTGAAACATTTAACTCAAATGCAGTTAAATCTATATCATCATACTGTCCGTCGTCATCAGAATCCCTTTGGAATTTTACAACGGCATCGTTCTGGTCTCCACCTATTCCTATTAATACTCTACTACTTGGCATCTTGTTCTACCTCCAAACTACAATCTGTTCTTCTTCCAATTGCTACCCATTCACATGACCAAGGGCCATCTATAGCGTCTGCATTGGATTTAATCTTAAACATTGTTTTATTTTTCTCTTCGAGCCATACATTATAATTTCCATGTGGTGTAAGTGCTACAGTGTAGTCACCTATCATTGCTTTCCAATATTCAGGTAAAGGTATTTCTTCTATCTGTAAAATAGATTTAACCGTACCTCTTTGGTACATACCAAACTCTGGTCCTTCTAAACATCCATGAACTAATCTCATACCTTTCTTTGTTGGGTGTTCTATATTAAAAGTCTTGGTATCTGCTGCTATGTTTCCATGACAGAAAATAGCATTTGCGTTTGGTCCAGAACCTGAGTTTCCTCCATAAACAGTTAACTTGTTTCTATTAGCTGTCTGGTCTCCTGCATCACCTATAACTAATTTACCTGTAGTATTCTCAGCCATAGTACCACCAGCTAATTGTAAAAACTTATCTGCTAATGATAATTGTTGTCCAGTTATTGATAAAGCATTAGCTGTATTTGTATCTATTGTTAATGCATCATGTGAATCATGTGCTATATCTACATAGGTACTATCACCTGTTTGTGCCTGCCATTTAGTACTTGACTCATTCCATATTAAAGACCTGTTAGCTGAGGTACCTCTTTCTACTTCTATACCTGCACTGGCAGAAGGTGTACCATCTTCATTGCTATTTAATACTATAATATTATCATCTATTGTTACAGTTTCTGTATTAACAGATGTGGCTGTACCACTAACTGTCAAGTTACCAGCTACTGTAATTGTTGAAGAACTGGCACCTAAAGTGACATCTCCACCAGTTGTATTTAATTTTAATTCCGCAACTGCCTCACCGGAACGTGCTTGAACTTTATCTGCGCCTATGCCTAGATTAGCACCACTATCTGGGCCTGCTTGTATTATACCTGTACCGTCGGCAGCGGTAGGGGTAGTTCCAGCTAATGATATTTCTAACGGAACACCTGCTGTTCCTGTACCTATCATAAATTTAGTTGGTAATAAGGCTCCATTTGTGCTATGTAATGTGAGCTCACCAGAGCTTGGCCCTATTGTGCTCCCTTCAGTAGCCATAATAAAGTTACCCGTAGATTTAATATTACCTGCTACATAGAGCTTTTCATCAATAGTGTCAAAACTTAAACCAGTTCCAGCACCAATACCATAATTACCTGTTTTATTAGCTCTTATTTTACTTGATGCAGTATCATTCTGTTTAGTCCATACATCAGATACAGCACCCATAGATTGAATTTTCTCAAATACTACTTCCATTGATGGAGCTCTATCTGTAACTCCGTCCCAATCCAGAGCACTGAAAGGTGTATTATCTATTCTTGCATCAAGTTTGTCTTTAATATATTGTTTGGAGATTAGCCTGTCGTCTAAGACCCACTGCATACCTTGTAGTGGTTTATTGCCTGCTAATTTCTCGTTTTCGAGTCCATAAGGTTTTCTGTTGACCATTTAATCTCCTGTGTAAGGTTGGGTGACTTGTACTTATGGTGTCACCCATACCATTTGTTTAAACCAGATAGTTATATCTAAGCGCCAATTACGATAACGCCAGCTTCAGGTCTGATAATCTTTAGACCATATCTCATAGTCATGTAAGAACCAGATATTCCGAATCCGGGGTTAGCTTCTTCAACAGTTAGACCACGTCTTTCGACGTATCCGACAGGTTTCACTTTCATATCAAAGACACCGTATCGGTCCTTTGGTATCCAGTGGTTCATGTAAACGTTTAGACCGTAGAGTTGTCCTACAAGTCCACTGTTTGAAACTTCGTTTACAAAATCCAAACCGCCTTTAGCTGCTGAGTCTCCTGCTGCATTCGATGCCCAAGTTGTAGTTGAGAACGGTGCAGTAAAGTCTGCTAAGTTTAATAACGTTTTGTAGTGGGAAGGAGATATCATAATGGTATCTGCTGTTCCACCTTTGGCGTTAATTAACTCCATTGCGGTTGTTATGTCGGCAAGTGCTAAATCACCAGTTGCACTTCCTGTGCCTGCACTATTAAAGTAGTGTGAACCGGTTGTGTTTAGTCCTGCTAATTCTGAAGCACTATATTCACCGTAGTCGTATAATCTTTGCACGTTAGTACCTGTTAAGGTAGCTGGGGCTTTTCCGTAGAAAGACCCGTGAGATGCGTTTGCAAATACAACAAGGTCGTCTTCTTCAGAGGTAGCTATAATGTTACCTGCGCTGACACCTGTGCCGTATGTTGCGTCGTGTATACCAAATACTGTGTATATGAAATGCTTTGTTACGTGACGCTCGACGGCTCTTCTAGCTTCGTTTAAAGCCATTTCCATTTCTGAAAATCTTGAGTCTTCAAGCATACGTCTGGTGACACCTACTGCCAATCCCCACTCTTTGACTGAAATTCTTTCGTTTCTCAAGTCTGTGTGTTGATAAGACGGAGTGTCTCCTTCTTCTATCTGTTCTAGCGCCATGCTAGGTTTTGCGAACGTAATATCTACGTCGCCGCCAGTCTCTGTTGTAAATCGCTCTGCGAACTGTGCGATTACAGGCATACTCGTGATTTTATAATCTTGAATAGCGTCCTTGTAATCTACTAGTACTCGGTTTGCGGTTGAACTGAGATTGGATGTCATTAATCCTTCTTTTGCTGTAACCATTTTTTCACCTTATACCTATAGTAATAGAGCCTTTACGAAACCGGTGTGGGTAGCGTCTTTTGCTTCTAGCGCAACTGCCAATCTTTGGTCTGTTGCTGCAATTCCTGCGTTCTTTGCTTCTCCTGAGTCACTGTGACTTAGATTATTACCTGCACCAATTGTTCCTTCTGCTTTCAAGAAAACGATTAATCCGCTTCCTGTAATAACAGATGCTGGGTCTCCACTCGTAGCATCTACGAATAAAACACCAATTGCATTTGATTGGTCTGGTAATTCATCAGAAGTTACAACAACGTTTGTTCCATCGAACTTTACGAAGCATCCTGCATCGATATCAGCTCCGGCATTTCCTACCTTCATGATACGTGCTGGTGCGCCACCGTCGTTAACTAATATGTTAATTCCTGCTGCCATATTTCATCACCTATTTTTTTTCTCCTGTAAAAACGATGCGTCCGTTTTCCATCGCAAACATGCGTGGGGTTTCTTCTGCTTCTGCTTCTACTGGTTGTTCTTCATCACTGTGGGCTTTACCTTTTCCAAAAGTACGTTCTGCTTCCTCTGGTACAGGCATAGACTCCATAGCGATAGAGAATCCTTCTAGCTTGACCTCATCCCAAGACGTGAGCTCCGAAACACGTGCTTCTTTAGATTCGTCATCGACA